>FLSB01003022.1_pt1 | contig 261009 bp, 235 predicted proteins | sample 1550551 | NCBI WGS metagenome assembly FLSB01 (sample SAMEA4031774, study PRJEB14383) | metagenome | biome: human; feature: oral; material: saliva | place: Philippines | collected 2014 | reverse complement strand
TTGCATACTATAATCGTGTATGGTAGATACAGCTAATACTACTAGCTGTATCTAAATATAACCATACACTTGTAGACTATAAGTCTACATGTCATAAGGAGGTGAATCCCTATGGCACACAGTGGTTGCGTAGGTAACTACGCTAATCACCTAGCGGAAAGATCTACCAATTTAGATTGGCAGATCCGTACTGCTATGAGTCTTGTGGCTGACCGTTACGAGGGTATAAATAATGTACCACGTAGCCTAGCTATTAAGGCTTACCGATTCCTCATAGCTGTAGGAATCAAAATAGCTATAACTGAAGATCAATTATAGTTATTTAATATACATGGGTAAGGATACAGAACATTCTTACCCATGTATTATTTTTTTATACTTATTTGTTGTGTCTGTATATTTTCGTAAAACTTAGAAATTTCAGTTATATACTATAATGGTAATACAATGGTTATATATTTATATTATTATTTTAAAACAAGGAGGATATTAACCATGATTAAATTAATGAAAAGATACTATTTAGATATTACATTTGTCGCTCTTGTAGTATTTGGGGTTGTTATAACAACCAAACTAGTATACTTATTAGGAGTAGACTGGTGGAACTGGGAAATTCTCCCAGCTTCTACCCCAGCGTCTCTAAGAGAGACTGCTGAAAATTATTATACATTAGCACAACTGGAAGTTGTGGGTATGTATATCTTCCTTGGTGTACTTGCACCTTTTGTAGCTACAATGTTTGTAGCTTACAAAAATGACCCAGAGCTACATCCACGAAAATAATAAGAAGGGATACAGGTGTTAAGCCTGTATCCCAATATCTTATTTTATTTTTTAGAACCCATCATCGAATGATGCGGAGTTACCGTTTCTAGCTTGAGAGATTAATGGTGCTTCTTCTATACGACCATCATTACCAATAACCACTAATGGGAAGTCCATATTAGTATTAGAGTTTCTAGCTGTACCAGTAGCAAAGTTAATACGCATAGCTTCAAGCAAGAAGTCATCTGGTAGACTTACGTTTTCTACATATTGTTTTGTAGCTAAGTTCATCATCTTAAAGTACTTAGCATCTGTACGTCTATCATATACTACAACGACTTTAGTGTTAGGATTAGATTCCATAATCATACGATTTTGCTCTGGAGTAAACTCTTGAGATGGGGATAATTGAGTTCTATCAGATGGTGGAATCAAATCAAAGCTTTGTGCACGTTGAGCAATAAAGGATGGGAAGTCCATACCTTGGATAGCTTGTGGTGGAACAAAACCAGTTGATTCTAATTGTTGTCTTGGAGCATCCAATAAGTTTTTGTATAGACCCATGATAGCAGCATTATCATCACCAGCATCAATCTTAAGATCTTTAACACGGGACAATTCCAATTTAGCTGCTGTAGTGATATTATCATTAATAGCTTTGATAGCACTTAACTTAGTACTAGTAATAGTAGAAATTACGCTAGCCATATCAGTCATATATTGGTATTTACCCTTAAGACGAGATGACATACGTAATTGATTAAACTCAGTCTTAAGTTCATCTTGTAATACACCTAACTGAGATACTGTTTCTCTAAGCATATCATTGGTTTCATCATACATCTCAGCAATAGGTACATTAGTAGTTAAGATAGCTGCTTTTTCTTGTCTAACTTCACCATCTTCACCATTCAAAGGTTTAACCTTACGTGGACGACCACGTCGTTTAGTTGGAACAACTAATTCTTTAGGTGGCTCTTCTAATTTAATACTATTATTATCTCTCATACCACCAAATAACTTTTTCTTAGGCGGAGTAACTTCAACTTTGAGTTCTTTATTGTCCACATCAGTGGCTGTAGTAAACATGCTTTCCATATTTTTTATTTCCTTTCCTTATAAGGCTTCATATTGGTTTTTATATAGACGTTAACTTCGTAATAACTAACAGGAGGAATTATCTATGAAAAGTCAACTAATCTATGATATAAACAAGAAATTTATTGTAACCATTCTAAAGAATATAAAATATAGTCCTAATGATATTGTCTTTGAATTTAAAAACTTCTATCTTTCTATTGACGTAAATAAAGAAAGAGAACAAGCTTCTTTTGTAATAACGGATAAAGATGGTAAAGAGATTATATCGTTCTTTAAGCACTATATGAAGTATACAGCATATAGTAACTGTATGCCAATAGAGGACTTCTTAAGTGATCATACTATCAATGAAGCATTAAAGGATTTTGTATTTGACGGTGGTAAAGCTATCAAATATCTATATGGTGGTGGTCCTGGCTATAGAATTATAACCAGAGAGTTATACTTACTATTAAATGAGCATGCTAAAGCAATAACCAAAGATAATTTCAGTTATATACTATAATGGTGATACTGTGGTAGTTATTATCTTATCTAACACACCCCACAGGTGCATAAACTCTAATACCCAACTACTCCCTTTGGGTACTCTCCTTTAAAATAAATAATATAACCATTGAAAATGAACGGAAAAATTATTTATGCACCCATCTATAATATTCCCTATACAATAATGAATATAATCACCCCTCTACCACAGTATCACATTGAACTTCGGCAAGACACTCCCTTTCGGTGTCTTGCCACCCCTTATTTATTTTTTTGCCTATTTAGCTTGATTTCAATGGGAATAGTAAGTTTTTACAACTCTGACCACATATCATTAATAGGAGGAAACAATCATGCTTCATATATACGATCAATATTTTGATGGGTCAGACTTAACGTTACTGAACTCATTCTATATAAAATCTAAGAAAGACAAAGCTGGATGGACATCTCCATATATAGTTATGGTAGCCAGAGACAACTCTACTGGTGAGAAAGTTAGATGTGAGATAGAGAATCCAGAATACATATACTTTGTGGCTAAAGACCCACAATCAATAACTCATCATTATGATTACATTGAACGAGATAAGGTTATACCAGTTAAATGTAATAATGGCGAGCTTCTTAAATCTATTGCAGACAATACAGGTAATATAGAATACTTCTATAATAATATCAAGTCTAGAGACTTTGGTGCTAATACTAAGTTGCATACTTGCAATACAGTATTCTTATCTGATATGGAATTATCTGACCATTATAGATTTTGGTTTAGTCGGAGATTCCCTAATGAAATTAAAGTTCCACCAACTAAAGCATATTTCGATATTGAAGTTGATATCTCAGAGATTGCTGGTGATTTCCCAGAACCAGGTGAAGCACCAGTATCTGCAGTAACTTATATCTTTGGCAATAATATCTATACATATATTCTTAGAGACCATCGTAATGTACTTGTAGAAGAATTTGAATTGAAGTATAGAAAAGGTGGATTAGATGGTGAATTGTTTAGTCTTATTCGTTCTACGGTTGGTGGTAATGATAGGGTTAAACACTTTGGTTTAGAGAATATGAAATGGCATGCCTTGTTTTTTGATGATGAAAAGGAACTATTACATTCTTTATTCGATAAGGTTAATGAAGATAAACCCGATTTCATGTTAGCATGGAACATGGCGTTCGACTTGCCATATATCATTGCTCGTATAGAAGACCAATTTGGTGAGAAAGCATCTGACTATATTTGTCATCCAGACTTCTATACTAAGGAATGCTATTACTATGTAGATGAACGTGCTGGTCAAGCATTGGCTGAACGTGGTGACTATGCACAGATATCTTCATATACAGTATACTTAGACCAAATGATTCAGTTTGCTTCTAGACGTAAAGGACAAGCAGCTTATCAATCTAATAAGTTAAATGATATCGGTCAACAAGTTGCTGGTGTAGCTAAGTTAGATTATCATCATATCACTAGAGATATTGGTGAGTTACCATTTAAAGACTTCAAGACATATATCTTCTATAACGTAGTTGATGTTATAGTTCAAGTATGTATCGAAAAAGAAACTGGTGATATTGACTACGTATATAATACTACAGTTGATACGAATACTAGATACGCTAAAGCCCATAGACAAACTGTATATCTTAATAATCAACGTGTTAAGATATACTACAATGATGGGTTTGTTCATGGTAATAATATCAATAAGTTTAAAGAGAAACCTAAAGAGAAGTTCCCTGGCGCATTCGTAGCAGATCCTAATCTTATTAGTGATTTTGCTAAGATTAAGATTAATGACCAACCAGTATTACTATTTGATAACTCAGTAGACTTTGACTTTAGTTCTCTATATCCTAGTATTATTCGTGAGTTCAATCTATCAGCACCAACTCAAATTGGTATGATTAAGTTTAATGATGAAGCACTAAGTGGTGCTAAGTTTATAGAAGACATAGCTACTGATGATAGTATCACATTCTGCCATAAGTGGTTTAATATGCCTAATATAGAAGAGATGGTACATATCATCAAGATAAACGCACCAAGAATTCAAACTAAGAAACCATTCATGGCTTATACTGATGGTATACTTGGTGAAGTTGAACCTGATACATATACAACTTTAAACATGTTTAGACATTCTGATACAGAAACACAATCTATGTTTAAACCTAAAGAATTATCCAAAGGAGAGATTGACAATGGCGAAAGAGTATAACGTAGACTATTACAATAACCTTATAAAGATGCTAAAATGTGATAGCATCTTTAATAGTGAGAATGATAATGTACTACTTGGGTTTGGTCCTGGTATGTCTTATATGCAAATTGTAGCACCACCATCAAATAAACCTATTGAGGGTAATGCTAATATTAATTGTCTTGATTTCAAGAACTGTATGAAACAAGAGAACTTTACATTCTTACATGATAACTATGAGTTTGGTCGTCAAGATATCTTAGATAAGTACTATACTATCTTGAGTTATATGGATACAAAGAACTTAGAAGTCCAATATAATAATGAAAGATTTGTAGACAAGTTCCAATACTTCTTAGACGCTAAAGCTAGTGATGGTGCAATTAAGCTTGTAGTGGAAACTAAGAAGAGAGATTATGTATGTATGATTTCTCGTGGTATCTTCCCTATCGTTAAAGGTGATAAGATGGAATTATACTTATATGATATTCCAACTACGTCTAAGTTTAAGCTATTAGTGTTTAGACTATTCAAACGTAATGGATATATTATCGACCAAGTATTCAAATTATTATGCTAGTATGTATTTTAGGCTATGGCTCTCTGGGTCATAGCCTTTAAATGCTGAAACATCCTACTAATATGCTACTTTTTTCAAGGAGGTAAATGATGGCTGATGATATTAAAAAAGATACAGCCGAGCAACGTGACTTATCTAAGTCTATTTTAAATATGCTCAATGGTTTGTATCGAAGAGCTTATATGACTCAACCAGATGCTAAAGATGAATTAGATGCATCGGATGCAAATATATCTGATACAGTAGAACGTATCATCTCTGACTCTAGTTATAAGACTGGGTTAAATAATATATCTACATTATATGCTAAACTATTACGTTCTCGTGGTGGTACTGCTAGTAGTGATGATATGAACCAAATCTTTGGTAATGATATGGAACTTAGTGGGTCTTTATATAATGCTTTCTTTAATAATAAGAATCTTAAAGACTATGATGCTGAAATCGATATGATTTGTAAGTATATGCCTAAGCTAGATGCAGCATTAAGTACGTTATTAGATAACGTATTATCTGCTGACCATTTTGCTAAAGACTATATTACATTAGCAGAAACTAACTTCTCTATGGTTAGTAACCAAAAGACTATAGTTAATAATGTAGAGCTTATTAAGCATAAGTATAACTTAGCAGAGAAGTTCCAAGATATTGCTTATAACACAATGAAGTATGGTGAAGAGTTCGTATACATTATTCCATATGCTACTGCTATTACTAGACTATACAATAGTAATCAAGCTACAGATGTGGTTAAAGAATCTGTAGAGTTTGACCAAAACTTTATTAATACTTATCAAAACCAAGATTCTCGTGATAAAGTCAATTTTAATGACTTTAAAATAAACTTATCTTATTATAATGGATTACTTAACGAGTCTATTGTGGCCAATATCAAGGCAACTGAGAGACTCAAAAGTATTCAGGAGCAAAGTTTTAACGAAGCCTATGTACCTGTACTGGAGGCTATGAGCGACGTGCAGAAAGCCTCTTTACAGAAAGATACAAGTATCTCTAATGCTCTTACACCTAAAGATGAATTAGATGTAAAAGACTTCTTTGAACCAACTCCAGATGGTATTACTGACCCTAATAAAGCTAAGAAGTATGGTAAAGAGATTAAAGCTGCTGGTGCTTTAATGAAAGTACTTAAACGTGAAAATGTTGTACCTATCTATATTGATGATATCTGTTTAGGATATTACTATATTGAAGGAACTGCTAATAATTTCTTGGATAAGGATACTGCATACCCTATGGCTGGTATTACTGATCCATTAAATAGTATGGCTATGTCTAAATCTCCAACAGCAGCGTTAAAGAACTCTGGTAATATTAATGATAATATGCTACGTGGTATTGCTGCTAAAATCTCTGGTATGATTGATGCTCAGTTCATCAAACTAAATAAAGATCTATCTAGAGAAATCTATGCTATTCTTAAATACAATAGCATGACTCTCAAAGGAGAGAATGCATTAAACATTACATTCATCTCTCCAGATGATTTAGTTCATTGCTATTATAAATTTGACCCTGAGTCTCATCGTGGTATTTCACTTCTAAATGATTCTATGATTCCAGCTAAGCTATATACTGGTATGTATATCTCTAATACATTAGCTACTATGTCTCGTGGGTATGATAGACGTGTATACTATGTAAAGAACTCTGGTGTAGATACTAATATCTCCCAATTACTTCTTCAAACTATGAAGCAAATCAAAATGACCAACTTCAATATTAGACGTTTTGAGAATATGAATAACGTATTGAATATCATTGGTCAATTCAATGATTTCATTATTCCGACAAACGCTTCTGGTGAATCCCCTGTACAGTTCGAAATCATGCAAGGACAAAACATTGACCCTCAAACTGAACTTATGCAGAAGCTTGAAGATATGGCCGTAGATGCTACTACAGTTCCTGTAGAAATTGTAAATGCTAGAAACTCTCTAGACTATGCAGTACAAGCATCTATGACATCTAGTAAGTTCTTAAAGACTGTAATCAGTGACCAAATCATCACTAATGCATTCTTTAGTCGTATTATGACACAGTTGTATAGAGCTGAGTATGATGATTCTAAGGCTATTATCAATGTATCCTTACCACAACCATCTTACTTGAATACTTCTAATACATCCACTATGATTAATAATATGAATGATATGGTTCAAGCTATAACTGATTCTTATTCTGATGACTTCACCGAAGAACAAAAACCATTGTTTATGGCTAATATTAAGAAAGAGATGCTACGTACTTATATCGACCAAGATATGGTAGATAGAGTGGCTAAACAAACTAAATTACAACTAGCAGCTAAAGCTACTAATGATGATGGTAGTGATGATAGCTCTGGTGGATACTAAGAGACACAAAAAACCCCTATATAGGCATTGCCTATATAGGGATTCTTTTTAATACATATTAACCTTGGAATTCAGTAGTACCACCAGTATTACCAGTGCCATTGCTAACAAGAGTTTTATGATATGCATTGAAAGTACCACTGTAACGGAATTCAGATTCATTCCAGATAGTACCTTTACGTACCCAGTCAAGTAATTGTTGAGCACGTTCATTAATGTACCAGTTAGATATAGGTACACAGTTGAATTCAATGGACAATTCTTTGAATTCGTATTGACCCTTTTCAGAGTTATACAATTCAGAGAAGTCAGCATTAGTTGGTTGAGCTGCAACCAAGTAGTATGCTTTTTCGATATGACGCATTGTGTTATTAGTTACGATATACATGAATGTGAAACATTCGTTTTCGAAACCAGCATCCAATACACCTTTTTCGATAAGACCATTGTAGTGCTTAATACCTGTAGTAGGGTCTTTAATACCACGTAAGTATAATTCATGTACTTTAGTAAGTACAGAACCAGCTTTTTCAAAGAAACGCATAGAAACTTGAGATGCAGATGGGGTTGTAACTTTGTTGATTACGTTAATGGATTGGATACCATTTGTCAATTCTGCAGTTTCAGATTGCATGTTATCGAGACCGCTCAAACCACGGAATTCATATTCCAAGATATGAACGTAAGTGTCGATAAGTTTCTTATAACGAGTATTACGGTCAGCCAATTCAGTTAAGAATCTAGGAATATCCAATACAATAAGTAAGGAGTAACCAGATTCGAATTGGTTGAATTGTTGTAAGTTAGCCCAGTCTGTAGTACCACGGAAAAGGGCATAGCCTGTTAGGTCTTTGGTCTCAGTTGTACCATCAAAGATGAAAGGGATTTCACCATTTGTAAAAGCCATTGTTTAGTTCTCCTTTCCTTATACGTTATCAGCAACTGGGATAGCAATGATACGGAAGATTTCGTATTGTACGAAGTCTTTGAATTTAACTTTGATAGAAGCGTATACAATTTTATTAGCTGCATAGATTGTATTTTGTTCCATAACCAATTCGATAGAAGCGAATTTGGATTTGAATTTTTCAATAATACGGTTAACGTCTGCTTTGTATTTTTCAAAGTCTTGACCAGTGATAAATTTGTAACGAGATTTAGGACATTGTTTACGAATTTCTTTAATCAATTCTTGTACAGTAAGTACGTTGTTGATGAAAGATAATTGAGTGTAACGGTCTTGAGAAGTGTATTCAGAAACCATAGTGAATACGTTGTTAATATTCATACCATAGTTTACACGCATATCTTCCATTTTTGTTTGTTGGTCCAATGTAGGAGTAACTTTAGGAATGAAAGATACAGTCTTGTCAATAACGTTAGGAATGATCCAGCTATTAGCTTCACCAGCACATACCAAGTTACGACCATTACCAAAGTGCATACAAATCAAACGAGCAATATCGTAACCGATAGTTACAGTGATTTGTTTGTTTGTGTAAGGGTCATAGATGTCATAGGATTGGCAATAGTCAGCTACGAAACGAGAACGGTTAGCATCAATGCCACCGATCATATCTTTCTTAGATTTGATTGCCAATAATGTATTCATACCAATACCGTAATCACGGAAGAAGAATACGTCTTGACGGAATTTACACAATTCTACGATAGCAGTTTTAACTGGTAATGCATAGTTAGCATCAACTACAACGTCGATTGGAGTGTTATCTGTATTAAAGATATCGTCAGAGAAAGTGCCATCGAAAGCTTTCTTCATTTCTTCATCGTAAGGAATACGATAAGTTTTATTTAACTTACGAGCATCTTCAGCTGCTAATTTTTCTTTATAAGTTAGAGGGTAACGACCCCATTTACCGTTGTCACCACCTTTAAGGAAGTGACCTTCGGAAACGTTTAAGAATGTAGTTGTTTGGCCATCTTCATTTTTGTCATTGATGTGAATCTTAGCGAATTCTTGACCACGATAGTCTTTACCATTCAAGATATCAGAAGTTTTCAAGATATTTTCATCAATATTAGACATTTTAGCTACAGCTTGGAAGAACAAATTAGTTTGGTCTTCGTAAGCATGTACTTTAATTTGAGCAGCAGAACGTTTGGATACAGAATCGATGTACAAGTTGTAACCACGTTCTAATTCATCAGGGTTCAAGGAGAAGATCATGCTTTCTAAAGCAACATCGTTCTCATAAACGTCTAATTTATAACGAGCGGATTCAGCTGTACGGGATAATGTAGCATCCAAAGATACACGAATACGTTTGTTAGAAACACCACGACCATTGTCTGTTACAACGAATAACAAGTAGTCGTTCATACGTGTACCAGCAGTAATAGCTTCACCAGTGAACTTTTCAGCTACTGTAAGAGCATTACCTTTCTTTTTCAATACATAGTCAGCTAATTTCTTAATGTCATTACCGATCTTTTCTTTCAATAAAGTATCAGAATCGATAGACTCTACAGAGTAGCTGATAGAGCAAGTATTGATGATAGCTTTTTGTACTCGAGGATCAGTATCGATAGTAGCAGGGTCAGTGATAGGTGTTTCAAAACCATCAGCTGCACCTAATTCCATGATTTCTTCTTTGATGTATCGAGGGCGATCAGCTTCTTCAGGATACAATGCTACGTCAGAAGTCAACCAGTATTCTTCGTCTTTGATAGGTTTCAAAACACGAACACCGTTTTCTTCTACTTCTTCACGAATGATATTGAAGTTTTCATCATGACGATAGCGGAACAATTGTTGCTTATCTTCTTTAAGATGAGCAACTACTGCAAAGTTAGCTAATGTGGAATCAGGATGCACTACACGTTTTGCATACAAGATACCGCCATTGTTGATAACGTTAGCAGCTTGAAGTAAAGGTTGGCCATGGCGTTGGAAAGAGATCTCGCCATATTGCTCGAAGAACTTATTACCTTGGATATGAATATAGTCTTCTGTACCCTTATCAGAAGTGAAAGCCGAAAAGACCACTGGTCTTGTCGTATTGTCAGATATCTGTAGGGAAGGAATATCGGACTGATCTTCTAGAATGATTGTAGTACCAATCATATGTTTTCCTCCTTTAAAATCAAAAATTTTACAGGTTAGTCATATTATAATATTACTAAACTTTTACATCTATGTTGGATATAAGCCTTATAGGGTGTATTACCCCATAAGGATTTTTTCCATTGGAGAATCAACTGTCTTATCATTAATGATAGCATTGACTACAGCATCATCCCAGTTTTCAGATGTAATAGATGAGAATGGTGAAATGTATTTAGGTACCATCTTAACTGAAATAGATTTATAGTGGTTCATATTAGGGTCTTTAGCTAAACGGAATGGAATAGATTCATCTTTGGCAGATCTACATACTTGAGAGATAATCATACCAAACATTTGAGCAGATAGACCGAATGAACTACCATTATACTTAATACTATCCATCAAGAATGTATGTAATTGATCATAAGGGATTGTATTAGGGATATTGCCTGTAATCAAGAAGATCTTAAACATATTTTCCACATTAGTAATGTCTTCTGGAGACTTAGTATTTAAGATAGCTATATCACCCTTATGGAAACGTAATAAACGATAGTCTTTAGGGATAGGTGTCTTCTTATCTATTACATAGTCTTTGACTTTATCTACTTGATTAGGCATACAAGATATTACCATAGGGAAGTAAAACATCTTTAATCCTATTTCAGATTTACCATTCTTATCAAATACTTCATAGTTGAATAAGCCTAATGTATTTACATATTCACCAGCAAACTCAGCATATTTCATATTACCATCAGATCTAAAGTAATCTTCTGGGATATAGAATACAAGCTCTCCATCACCATTAAAGATAAGAGAGTCTCCTTCTTTGGTTAAAAATTTAGGTATTGCCATTATATATACCTCCTTCTTAATGAGTTGTTCAAGTATAGCAGTTTTACAGGATTTCGTAACCCTGTTTTTTTTTTGATTGTATATTATAACTGTATACATAATTGGTTATTATTTATTAAGGAGGAAACAATTATGAATATCACAAGTCCAACTTTAAGACAACTAGCTTACAGTGCAATCGACGACAGAGAAAATCTAAAAGCGTTAAACGCTTTAGATAAAGGGGATATGCCATTTAGAGTGACATATAACCAAAACGGGCTAATAGAAGTCTGTGTCGGAAACGATGTACGAAAGCTAGACTGTAGTACAGACTTCAGATGTGTATGTCGTACTATTACCATTGACAGTGAGCATTATTACGCAATAAAATGTGTAACTATGTTTGTCAACAAAGAGAGCCATAACCAAGATACAGTTATAGCTATCACAGTGACAGAGTATGTAAAAGATCTGTTCCAAGAAGAGATAGAAAAGATTGTAAGCAATCTAAAATCTATCGAATCTGAAACAGAGACCATTGGTCGGTTTGATATTACTTACAATAAAGACAATATCATATTGGAAGACCAAGTTAAATCTTTGACTTATAGATTGGACCATATTGTCCAAACTATATTGGATCTTAAGTAAAAAGAACTCCCAGTATAGGCATTGCCTATACTGGGGTCCTTTGTTTTTTTTATTAGCACACCGGTTAATAAGATAAGTAACAAAAAGTCATGCTAATAGTGTCTTTAAAACGAATGATTGCCTTATTCGCCTATCAGGGTAGGATAGGATTTTTGTGTGGTTTGTTTAAGTTATAATGTATTTATGCTTTTTCTGATTAGACGTTTCTATATAACTAATATGGATGTGTTTGATTTAAAAATAAATTACATAGAAACAAAATTCAAAAAATTAATTATAGAATATCTGAAAGAATGATGCATCTTCGGACTAGAATCATTATTGCTTTTTGTGCTTCATTTAATGTAATAGCACCTTGTTCATCTTCGGCTACTAATGTACCAATCGTTCTAGAGTTAAGAGTATCATTAGATATATGCATACCATAGTCCAATTTCCTAAGTTCAACTTTTTCTATTACTTTATTGACTAGATCATATATATATTCATGAAATACTCTTTATCTATAATTACTTTATCGTTATACATCAAATTACTTTTTACATCACTTACAAATTCCGGGTCATTAATATAGACTCCTAGAGTCTTACACATAGCACCAATCAAAGTGAAGCACTTTAATAAGTCGTATACATATAAACATTCACTTTTATACTTGGTATGCTTATAAAACTTATCAAAGATTCTATTATTAGCACTATTATAAAACTCTAGAAGCTCATTGATTGTGATTGGGGTATTGTCTTCAATACCAGTATCTAGTATATTGATTATGCTATCATTAATAATACTATCTAAAGCATTTCTAGCTAGATTTAGATGGGTACCTGTTGCGATACTATCTCTGTTCTGGCTTAACTTACCAAACCCTGATACTCTAGGAACCATATTACTATATATAGATACCATATTAATCATGCTACAAATGACAAAGCTAATTGTCTTGACACTGACATAGTCAGGTTCTTCATTATTCAAATTCTGGGTTAAGTCGGTACCATCAATAGTCAAAATATGTGTTTCCATTATATCACCCTTATATTATTAAATATTATAAATGATCGTCGTTGTGTTCACCTGCAGCTGTTTCAGTTACACCAGGTTGTGGTTGTTCAGTATGAGTTTCTTCTGTGCCAGAAACTACTGGGGTACCTTCATGAGTTTCTTCGGAAGTATGTCCTTCTTCTGCATGAGTTTCAGTATTACCTGGAGTTACAGCTGGTGTACCTTCATGAGATTCTTCAGAATGTGTTTCTTCTGTACCATGGTTTTCTTCAGAACCAGTAGTTACAGCTGGAGTACCTTCGTGAGTTTCTGTATGAGTTTCTTCAGAAGTGTGATTTTCTTCAGTTGTACCAGATGCTACTGGAGTATTTTCATGAGTTTCTTCTGTAGTACCAGCTACTGGAGCTGCAGGAACTGTTGTTTCAGAAGTTTCTGTATGAGTTTCAGTATTACCAGGAGTTACTGCAGGTTGTTCAGTATGAGTTTCTTCAGCACCATGATTTTCTTCGGTACCTGTAGTTGCTACTGGTGTGCCTTCATGAGATTCTTCTGTATGAGTTTCTGTTGTATGAGATTCTTCAGTAGTACCAGGTTGTGGTTGTACTGGAGTTTCTGTGTGAGTTTCTTCAGAACCTGTTGTTACTGTAGTTTCAGTATTACCAGGAGTTACTACAGGTTGTTCAGTATGAGTTTCTTCAGCACCAGGAACTACTGGAGTATTTTCATGAGTTTCTGTATTGGTATCAGCTTCGTGGTTTTCTTCAGAACCTGTATTTACAGCTGGAGTGCCTTCATGAGATTCTTCACCGGTATGTGTTTCAGTATTACCAGGAGTTACCACTGGAGCTTCTGGTTGCTCAGTATGAGTTTCTTCTGTATGAGTATTATCTACAGGAGTATTTTCATGTGTTTCTTCAGTATTACCAGGAGTTACTGTAGGTTGTTCAGTATGTGTTTCTTCGGAAGTATGTCCTTCTTCTGCATGAGTTTCAGTATTACCTGGAGTTACAGCTGGTGTACCTTCATGAGATTCTTCAGAATGTGTTTCTTCTGTACCATGGTTTTCTTCAGTTGTACCAGGTTGTGGTTGTTCAGTATGAGTTTCTTCAGAACCTGTATTTACGGCTGGTGTACCTTCATGGGATTCTTCGGTATGAGTGTTATCTACAGGTGCTACTGGAGCATTTTCATGAGTTTCTTCAGAAGTATGTCCTTCTTCAGTATGTGTTTCGTCAGTTGTACCAGGTTGTGCTGGAGTTGGAGGTAATACAGGATTAGTATCGTCTGCAGTATGAGTATTGTCTACAGGAGCTACTGGTTGCTCAGTATGTGTTTCTTCAGTTGTACCAGTTTCTGTGTGAGTTTCAGTATTACCAGGAGTTACAGCTGGAGTACCTTCATGGGATTCTTCGGTATGAGTGTTATCTACAGGTGCTACTGGAGTATTTTCATGTGTTTCTTCAGAACCTGTAGTTGGATTACCAGTTTCTGTATGAGTTTCAGTATTACCAGGAGTTACCACTGGAGCTACTGGTTGTTCAGTATGTGTTTCTTCAGTTGTACCAGGTTGTGGTTGTACTGGAGTTTCTGTATGAGCATCTTCTTTATGGTCTTCAGTAGGTTGACCTTCATTATGCCCAGTTTCTTCGTTACCTGGTTTTACAGTAGGTGTAGTTGTATCTGTACCAGGTTGATTAGGGGTTGTATTTTCTTTTTTATCTTCAGGTTTATTAGTTACAATGTCATCTTTTGTTTCGACTTGGTCTAATACGCCATCTTTTTTAACAATCACTTTGTCTTCCTCTTCTTTCTCAATAGTTTCTATAACCCAAACTTCTTTAGGTGGTAATACAAGTCCTTCAAGAACCCAATTACCTTTAGTAATTAAATCATTAGCTAGTTTAGCTAACTCTTTAGGACATTCTGTATTCTTAGGGAAAGTAACATGTTTGTCCTTGACATCAGGAGATAATGCCTTAATAATATTAGCTACAGATTTATCTGTAATCTTATCAGAATCTCTTAACCAAAGATCTGTTTTAAGACCTTTAGCTGGAGTCAATTCAATATCTTTAAGCTCTTTACATCCTGCAAATGTTACATCAGCAGTCTCTAATTTAGTCACGTCCAATTTAACAGACTCGAGTTTCTCACATTGATAGAAAATACCATCAGCAAAACGAAGGTCTGTAGACCCGCTTAGATCTACAGAAGTGAGTTCTTTGTTATTATAAAACATATCATTTGCTGAAGTAAGCTTACCAATGTTTTCCAATTTAACACTAGCAAGTTTACGACATTCTCTAAACATTGAGTTTGCAGATACTAGGTTAGTAGCATCTAATGTACCAACATCAGCTAATTCATAGCATAATGCAAACATATTGTCAGCTACGATAGTATTCTTAGTATCCAAAGGACGAGGCAATAAGTCTAGCTCTTTACTGATGATAGGGAACTTACGATCCATGAAGTTGTAAGCATCATTAGGTACTTTGATAGCTACACCATCATTCAAGAAATCGTAATTTGCTTTAGAGTATTGTAATCTACGAAGTTTGGTAATATCAATAGATACAACTCTAGAGTCATAGTCCATAGAGCAATCAAACTGGATAACTACAGTTGGATCTTCCATGTCCATTTTGTTTAGGTTATAAGTAAATGGTGCACGTGTATTGTGCTTTAAGAATTCAAAACATTTAACACGGCCACTTAATTTAACCAATCTGCCATCTTTCACATAGTCTATATCCCATAAAGTCGGAGACCCTGCCTCAAGATAGCAAGCATAGCAATGCTCAGGTGTCGCATATTGAAATCGAACAAGCAGTGCTTGTTTGATCTCATGTGTTACATCAATGAGTTCAACCCGAGGACATTGGTATCCTCGGGTGTACTCAGCATCATATACTTTTACAAAAGGCATATCTCTTGTAGGATCGACTTCTAGGAACTTAGGACCATTTTTAAAATAGTCTGCCATTAAAGCCTCCTTATAATAAATAATTATTTGCGTTTCTTAGGCTTACCTTTACTTTGCAATCGATTAAGACGATTAGCTTCTTTTTCTTTAATGTACTCATTCATCGCTTGGTCAAGATAAGTGATAAGAGACACGAAATTATTAATTATTTGTTTCGTGAATTCTGTCTCCTTCTTAGCTTTACGTGCAGAGATAGCATTAGCTAAGTTTAGTAGGAAATAGAATAAGAATAGTACATTCCCTTTATCACTGATATTGATTTTAGCAAGAGCATTTTCCACAGCATAGATTGGATACAATGGTAAACCTAATTCTTGTGCAGCAGTAAATACTACACTAGAATCAAGTTTACTAATGCCGATTTTATTCAGCATTTTTGTGATTGTATCGTGATTATGCTTACGGTTCTTTAATAACTTTGTAGGGTTCAATGCAGAATGGTTAGCTTTATAGTAGTTGAAGATATATTCTGCTTTTTCAGAGTCTTGTAGACAAGCTAGACGGTGTTCCATTTGAGCTTTGATTTCAGGATCTTCTGCTTTTTCAATACCATCTTTGAAACGTTGTACAAGACCAGTATAAGAATCTGTAGCTGCTGTATTAGCTAAGCCAGAATCATTGATTTTATTAGTGATCTTTTCAATCTTTTCATTAATAGCAGTGAATGCTTGTACTGTACAAGCTTGACCAAAGTCTACTACTGTACCATATAACCATGTAGATAGCATATCTTCTGGTACTTCATGTTCTTTAGCCTTATTTAGGAAGTATACAGATTGGTCACCAAGTTCTACAATAAGATTTAACTTAGGTTCTTCTTGCCCTTCAGGTACTTGGAGCTTATCATATACAGATGCTACTTTAGCAATAGCTTCTACAGGAACATCTTCAAAGCCTTCTACTTTGATTTGTGTGAAGTCTGCATCTATAGCCTTAATATCTTTCTTATCAAGTTCTAATTCATCAATCTCATTTTCAACTTCTTGTAGAATTTGCTCTTGAGATTTGTCTTCTGGTTTCTCTGTAGTTTCAGTTACAGGTGTTTCTGGTGTAAGAATCTCTGTATCTGGTTCATTCTCAGTAACTACAGTAACGTCATTAATGTCTACTACTTTATTTTCTTCCATTATAGTTCTACTCCTTGAAGATTTAATCTAATATTAGTGATATAGTCTGGTAATAATTGATTACTAGACAAGATTGCATCAATAGCATCTTTAAAGATAGTGCCATTATCACTGAAGTTACTATTGATAACGTCACTGATAGGTGCATCATATGCTAAGTTTACAAACTGATCGAATGTAATAGTTAAACCAGCAATATATTTAAGAACTAGTTCCATATTAGATAGAATGACTACAAGTTTATCGTTCTTATGGTTCATTCTATTGTAAATGGTACTAGCATCTTTATTCTTTTTAAGCTCATCTACATTTAAAGCATCACAAATATTATTAGCTTCATTAATGATAAGCTTAGTGATAGCAGTAACCATATGATCACTGAATCTTGCTACAATTAGGTCATAGATACAGTTAGCAGCAAAATAAGCATCCAACCCGTCAATAGCTGGTTGGAATGTGAGATTAGTTGCTTTACATACTTGATCAATAATTTCATTATAGATTTCTTGTTCCCTTGCTTTAGTATTCTCTTTATCCATAGGGAATTTAATATACATATTTTCAAAATTGTATTTGAATACATTAGGGATATTAGGCATAGGACTTATGTGACACTCATATCGTCTTGCAATATTAGAGCTTACCACATCGAAGATATAGTCTGAATTGAATACTGATAGAATTTCAGCTAATTCACGTTCAGATGCAATATCATATTCATTTTGATGGATACCAAACATCTTTTTCTCCTCCTTGATAGGTTTAATTAATTTTACTGCTTTGTTTATGTACTATTTAAAAATTATTCCACAGTAAGGAAGTACCCTACTGTGGAAATACATTATAAATTCTTAAATCTATTAGCTAAGTTACCCTGGAGAACACTATATTCTTCATCTGGTAGCATATTAAAAGCAGATGCTGGTAGAGTTGATGTAGTCTCATCACGATATACATCAACTTGGTCTTTAGTCATATTATATTTAGTAGCATATGCTTGTAAGAATACTGGGTTTTGCATAGCTTCTTTGAGTTCTTTCTCATCATCGGCTTCACGTTTCTTATCCCATTCATCAAATGTAATACCAAGACCTTTACGGAGCTCATTAATGACATCCATATTATCTTTCTTGGTATCATCTGTGGTAAGCATATCTTTTTGAACTTTAACGATATCATCAGTGATATCCATTAGTTCTTCTGCTTCTGGGCTGAATACTTCTTCTTCAGTAGCAGCATCTGTCATAATGGTAGTCTTATTGATACCAAAACGTTCTTTAAGATCTTTACCCTCATACCATACATACATAGCCATCAAATAAGAGAATGTAGCATCATCATGTGTAGTCGCAGAGTGGTCAACTTTACCATTACGTTTAACCTCAAGTCCACGGAACTCTTGGTATAGTATCTTAGATATGAACTTATCTTTATGATTGTCCATACGTTCTCTTAAGATTTGAATTAATAGTTCACGTACAGATTTACTAGAGTTCAAGCCATATACTTTTACTAATTTCTTAGTACGTTTAACTTTACCAGGTCCTTCGTTGACTTCTTCTAAGATACGTTCTTTAAATTCAAAGTAAAGATTCTTCTTAATCTTAGTTTTCATGAGCATAGATACTACAGATGCACCAAAACCACCATTAAGTTCGACATTGACTACAGCATTAGGCATATACTTAGTAACTATTTCATAGATACATTTAGCTAAGTCTTTCTGACTGATATAGTTACACTTTAATATAGCTATAACTTTAGTTGTCTTAGAGTCTATAATAGTAATAGCAGAACTATCCCGTTTATATCCACCAGATACATCGACACCAATAATAGGAGGGTCTACAGGTTCACCATTATTCTTATACTCAAGCTTACCATACATATTTAAAGTAAACTTATTATTGTTCAATGGTATAGTAGCTATAGGGTCTATAGTGAGTCTATCTACGGTTTCTAATTCATCTTGAGTGAATGGAGAGTTCTCAGAGAAATCTGCCCATTCAAGTAAAACTTCTCGACGAATGGCTTCCCATTTATTCTGCATGTCGATACAGATTTGTTTGAACCATTCTTCGGAACGACCTAATTGTTGATATGTGAATCTGATATAGACGAAACTACTTCTCATATTAGCAGATTTGATTTCATCAATCTGTGCTTTAGTTAAGTCATACCAGTTTTCACTAAATGGTGTAGCATCTTCACGCATATTATTAGCATATCTACCCATTTCATCTGTTAAGAACCCTGGTGTCGTAGTGAATAGTATACCGAATGGTGCACCATTGGCTTCAGAGTTCATGGCTGCACGTTTCCATGCAGGGATAGCGTTAAGATAGATGTCTTCATTATATGGTGCGAATGCCCATTCGTCTGCCCACCATAATGGTACAGACATACCACGTAGTAAAGACTGTGCAGCTACACGAGTACGAGCAGATGCTACAGTGATAATACGGTTACGGTTAATACTATGAGACAAAGTCATTACAGAGTTTTGTGCTTTAGTCTTCTTATCACCAACTGTAAATGATTCTGTCATTTGTAAGTAAGATGGTAAGCAATCACGTAAGTCTTTAAGACCTAATAAGTTCTTCTTAGAACCATCCAAAGACTTATGCATAAATGCAAACGTTGAGTTAGATGTAGCAAAGTTAAATGCCCATAGATACCATATAGATGCAGACAATGTTTTACCTTGCTGACGAGGTAAGTCTAGGAAGATATTATAGTTAAATATAGTACAGAAGAATAGTGCCATACCACCACGAGTCAATGTGTAGTATGAACCACTACCACTACCACCTTGAGCTGGTACACGTACTACTTCACGTACAAAGTACCAGAAGTTTACCATACACTCAGCTAAGACTTTAGACTTATAGTATTGGTTTAAGTTTGGATCGTGAGGATCTATATATGCTAAGTCTGGATCCAATAGAGTTAGCATGAACTTATTATTCTTTATACCAATAGCTTCTAGGTACTTATGCATATCTAGGAAAGATTGGTTTCTTGTACCCATTTGGAAATATATTTTACGTTGAGAGAAGTCTACAACGTTTTGGTTAGTCGGAATCATTTGATTTATAGGATTACCATGACCACCAGTTATATCTAAATTCATAAAGAAGATCACATCCTTTCTTTAGGTTATATAAATGTAAAGTCCATTAAACACTTATAGTAGCTATTTACGTTTTTATAACCATATGGGAGGACAACTATGAACCTGATTACTTTTGAGTATCTTATTGATGATGTACAACTAGCATCCGGTATTGTCTCTGATGCTATGTCTAATTGTATTTATCCTAATATTAGTGATACACATCAAAATATCCATATTAGTGATACTGTACAATTAAGCAAGCAAGTACGTAAATGTGGTAATGTTATTGGTATCTGTGTATTTGATGAGACTGCTAGATATACATTTACTATTTACAATAATGGTATAGTATCCATTATGGCAGATATTGATACATTTGATGCAGATGGCACACATGGTATTAAAGAAACTAGTGACCATATTAAAGATAATTTGTATAAGCTCTTGGGTAATATTGAAAAGCTTATCAATAACTATCATATCTAAGACACAAAAAGCCCCTATATAGGCAATGCCTATATAGGGATTCTTTTTGTAAATAATTAATGAAAGGTAATAAAAAAGAGTAATGAATAATGATGGTTAGATGTATGAACCCAGAAAGGTTAAATGAATCTTTATCGTTCGATTGCACCAGGTAATATTATATTTGATTAAGCGGAGCGATTCTCTATAGGGTGTAGGTGTGTACTATAGAGAATAGATTTCTATTGGTAAGAAACAATAGTTTTCTACGTATTAAGTATGTGATATTTGTTTGTGTTGTTTGTATTTATTATAGGGATACCTAACCATCATTAATGAATTGTTTATTATATTATAAAAAATAAATGGACTGTATGGATTACTAATCCATACAGCTATGGGTGTACAGGTAATAAACGTATTCGTAGTAGTTATAGAATTTGTATCTTATTATTTAGAGAGAGAAATTTTCATAAGAGTCTATTTATTTGGAGTATATTTTCTGGCAGTATGAAACCATAAGTTATACTAATTGTGAGAGAAAACCCTGTACACCAATAGATGTATTATAATAGAGTTGCAGGTTCTTAAGCCAACACTATGCTTCTCTATTACAAAAGTGTTTGTATAAAGATAAAAAATAAAAAGACAATATACCCTCTAACCAGCATTGCCAGTTAGAGGATATACCGCTTTATATGATATTCTGCAAAGAAAGGATTTTAAAACAGGAACTGCAATTCCTGCTTCATTATAATGTTATTCTTATCTTAGCAAATGGATATAATATAACGACCATCCATAGTATATATCTTATGGATAGAGTCGATATTTTCGATAAGACAATTAAACTCTTCTTCTGTAAAACCCATTTCTAATAACTCAGTTTTATTATTATGATAGCATTTTACAATATAACTTAAGATGTGCTTATCGGAAATATTATTTAGTTTTGGGATAGAATATGCGTGACATTTAACAGAACCTTTGATATCTTCTTTAGCCACACCTAATCTATCAAATAGTTTATCAATTCTAGCTTGAGACCAGAATTTGGAACGGTATAGTTTACCAATCAACTCGGAAATGGAGAAGATGTATGAACTATCATACACTGTCCCATCCTTATATAAAACTGTACTATCAGAAACCACCGATTAGCCCTCCAAAATCTCCCTAGGATCATAGTAATCTGACCCATTATTATCAGAAGTTTCGGATTCCTCAATAGTTACATTTAGATTAACTCCACGAGACTCCATAATCTCTTTAATCTTTTTATTGTCGCCAAATCCATTCTCCAATAGAGCATGGACTAACTCTGTAGGTCCTTCTGGAGTGGAGAATACTACGCCCTTGTTAGGAGTAAAGTCTCCATCAGTATTAACCATCCATTTACGGACTTCAAGTTTTGCAGGTCTATTATTCCATGATACTTCAGCTAAGCGAATAAGAGTATTACCTCGTTCTTCTACAATAGCATCAATACCACCTTCAACAACTTCATACGTCAGTTGTTTCTTTTCCATAGTTATAAGTCTCCTTAAAGAAAAAATAAACCCTGCATTATATATGAATATGCGTTAGGTTGTCATTAATGGTTGCACACGGATGTGTTAAGACCTAAATTAATGCAGGGTTATTTTTTATATACTACTATGGTAGATGATAAGATGATGAACGAAACAAGTGAACTTACCAACTCATCTACCATAGAGTATTACATAATAGATTATCGACGGTGTGGTTTTACGAAGCGATCGCTGCCAACAACCGTACCAACGTAACGGTTTTGAAGTTCGTTGATTTTGGATTGTTTAATGCGACGTACTTCCATAACATACCCTACATCGTTACGACGGGATTGTGCACCCAACGTAACTTTGTACTGATACTTATCACCATAGATAAGGGACATTGCTTTTTCCAAAGTCATGCCACGAACGATCAAGCTAATTTTATTAGTGTATTGATCGTACTCGTATGCAATGTTAACCGTACGGAAATCTTTGTTATTCTTATCGTCACGGTTGTAATCAGAAATAGCGATCTTTTTCAAGATTGCAATAGCCATATCTGTCATACGGAAACCAGCAAATTCTTCGTCAATATAACCATTGGAATTATGGCTATGACGAATAGAATTCGTCATAGCCATAATACGCTGAGTTTGCTCATCCATTTGGTTATTGGCTTGAGCTTCTTTCATTGTTTCCAATGCTTTGATACCGTCTTGACCAGCACCTAAATTAATATCGAAACCTAATTCGATATAAATACGACCATTGCTGTATGCTTCACGACAACCAGCGAAGTCAGGGAAGATACGACCAAGTACATCAGATACTTGAGAGCATACTTCATTTGTGGAAACTAGTTTACCAGTGTAATCTGCATCGAAGTCTAAGAAATCCAATTGGATATCGACTTCTTCATTTTGGATAGAATTATCCTCTTTGTTGCGAGGGTTGCCTGCATTGATTGCGTCCACTAAATATTCCATGGACGTAAATTGAGGCTGCATTAAATTAGGGTCTTGAACAAACCCTGGCTTGAAATAACTCATAGCTATTCCTCCTTTAATAAATATAGAAAATTACCTAGGTGTTTGGGGTACTGTAAATGTCTACACAATACCCATGTACACACCTTTATATTATATAACCATAAAACTCTTTGGTTTTATAGATATATTCCTTGGATTTCATTCTTGTCTATATACTTGACTACATAGAGTCTATCGTTCTTATCTTCTACTAGCATATACTTACCTTTGATATCATACAGATTTACGTCATGATAATACTCAGTAACTATACAATCCAAGAAGATAGCTTTGGCTACAGATTCAAGAACGAAGATATCTCCACGTGTCAATTGACCATGTGTAAGATATCTGTCTTTAAACGATAGTTCAATCCGTTTAATTTTAAAGTTAGCTCTAAAGTAAGATTGGAAATTGATGCCTTCGAAGAATTTAGTTAGTCCTTCGATAGGTGTATTGCTATATGTAATACCAAAGCTTCTATCAACTAAGAGATCAAATATCTTCTCAGTGATAACTGTATTAGTTGCAATAAGCGGAATGATAGTACTGTGGTTATCATTTACATATAAATCTATAGTCATCTTAGATTGAAGCTCTTTAACATCACTCATTAGATTCATATAAGACATCTCATATTCTTCCACAGAGTTATTCTCTAATAAGGCTTTAGTACAACACTTACCAGGTTGTAAAGTTCCAGTTACAGAATCTCTATATCCGACTCTACAGATATAGAATGGATATCCATAAGATTCTCTTTCATTATATATAGAAATGACTACGTCTTCTTGACCATTCTTCAATACAGCTATTTCTACATGTAACTTACAATGTGGATTAAGAGCCTTATACTCTTTATTAACTACATCTCTAGCTATACTCTTTCTACCAGTATTACCGATAATCTCAGTAACACCATAAAAGTTTTTAGTATTAGTTGACGTTACTCTATAAAGTTCTTTAATATTCTCATTATCATCATATTTAAGAAACTTTTGTCCTAATGTCAGTATCATAGTAAATTACCTCCCAAGCACAATATATGGTGGTACATATATAGTTATGTACCACCAGTTATTATTTTTTATCTTAAGAATAGTACCGCTTTAAGATAGTCTAATGTGTATTTCAACGTAGACCCTTTGATGCGGATAACTTTGTCATTAAATTTAGTTGTGCTATAGTACTTAGTAAAGTTAAAGTTGGTTTCTTTATTAAGTATATACACCATACACTTAGTATAGTCATTTAAGATTCTTGCTCTAGTATCAATGAGTTTCTTATCTTTATGACCTTTGTTTAGCATAGACTCAATACACGTATTCATATACCATAGTTTAGCTGATTCGAATTTAACACCATCCATATTACCAGCTGTCATATAGATTACCAATAGACGATGTGTCTTAAAGAACTCATCATCAAAGTTAATCTTTTCTGGTTTAGTGATTAATAGATCACCATAGTCATTAAACTCTACTGGAATATCTTTGGCTTCAGTAATAGCAGACTCACGTAAGATTCTATCAATGACTTTTTGTTTAGCTACAGATTGAAGACGTTTCTTATAGGCGATACTATCAGATGGTAAGAACTTTGTAGTCGGTACACCTAAAGCTAATAGCTTCTCTGTAGCACTAACCATTTCTTCTTCACTCTCTGAAGTTCTCCATTGTTTAATGGTTTTATTAACCATAGTAAACCATTTGTTGAATGCTAAACGTTTACTACGATTAGAACTGATATCGATGCCTTGCCAGATATCTTTATATGCATCTAACCAAGCAAGCATATCTACACAATCAGTATCAGTACTATGCTTCTTGGTATATGTTTTTAGCTTACTTTCAATCTCTTCTGGTGTAAAGAATGGTACACCTGCTGGTAATACTGGGTCTTGTATTTGATTACCCCAAACATCAGTAGCCTCAATTAGAGTGATGTCTTGGTACTTGAGTTCCATTGTATTTAGAAGATGAGACTTCATAAAGTTATAGAACGTTTCGTTAGTACAGCCAACTAACTCTAATAGTTTCCAGTCAGACATTTGTTGTAATTGAATAGGCATACCCTTATATAAAGACCATAGCTCTTCTAAAGATACTATAGACTTACATAGGTTCATAATATAGATACCTGTATTTAAAGACCATTCTTTAGCAGAATGAAGTTCTCTACCCTTATTAGCAAGATTGATACCAAACATGTTTGCTCTATTAAGAATAGCACTATTCTTTAATTGTACTTCTTCATCACTAATGTCGGCTTCAGCATCTTCTTTGATAGAGATATTATCATATTTAATAGGCTGATTCAAGAACTGTTTCTTTAATTCTTCATATCTATCCGAATTGGTTTTACCAAATAGACGAATAGATACATCATCAGAGAAACGTTGTTGGTCATTAGTTAAACCATAGAAGATGTCCATCTGTGCATCTAATTCTTTCTCAGATTCTGGTGTAGCTAATACAAATGAATTAGGGTCACAGTTTAAGAATGCTTCTTTAGTATAGTTATCACAGTTGCTACATGGTGTATCAGATAATACATTATCCGTTAACAATACATCATTCAAATCAATAGCTGAATCAGTACGATTCATAGTCTTTACATTAATAGCAAAGTACCCATCATTATCTGTCATTACATCAATATCAGGATGATCTCTAACTATCTCTTTGGCTTTATTCTTTTCTAATTCACCTATTAATGGCATATAATCATCAGGTAACTTAGAGAAGTCTATCTCAGCCATTTCTGCTTCTTGTTCTAGAGTAGCAATAACAGAAGACATTTCAACCAATGTTTTATCTGGTTCAAATGTAATCTCTTCAAAGTCTTTATTGTATTTGATTTGGTCATGGGAGATTAGTTCCATACCAGTCAATTGTTCATAGAAGTTATTGGCTTCTAGTTTACGTTTATCTTCACCTTTAAAACGGTATAAGTTAAACTTACGGTCTTTTAAGAATTCTTCTTTCTTATATTCTTTTGTACCATCAGAAGACTTTACTTTAATAGTATCGTCTTCTAAGTCTTTGGTTAAACCATAACCCTCTACTGATTCATCACCAGTAAAAGAGTTACTGTAACCATATTGTACTACGATTTGATCACTAGCATTAGCTGGTGGAACTCCACCAACATTAGCAGTGAACTCTTTTAGATTAGACATTAATCTTCTCCTTTAAGTTCCTTGATGGCATTCTCACACCATGAAGTGAATTCATTAATATTAAAAGTCTTAGTATTATCACGATCTTCTAACTTGAAACGTAGTTCCATGAATATAGCTAATAGCTGTGCAAAGTTATTATCAGTAAGACGAATATAGTTGTACTTGTCTAGAGTGATAATATTAAACTCTTTGGCTTTTTGTTTAGCTCTATACTCAGGCATGCTTCTTGTGTTAGGATGATCACCTCCATCTTTGACTTCGATTATGAGGTTATATGGTATATAATATATATCCGTAATCCAATTTCGTGTAACACCATTTTGATCTACATATTGGATAGTTGGACCAGGCATCATAATATCATCACTAGGGATATGTAGAACTTTATCCATGAACTCAATAGCACGTTTCTCATATGTACCAGTATAAGTAAACATAGTTCCATCAGAGTATTTATAAGTGCCAGATATACGTCTATTAGCTAGCATCTTTTCTTGATGCTCTGGGTCGTGCATGAATGTATATCTCCCATATACCTTATGCATATTCTCTAAAGCACGTTTACGCATCTCTTTCTTACACTTCTCACTACAGAATTTATTATATCTCCAAGTCTTTTCATTCCATTGTGTTTCATTCTTACAGATAACACAAGTTCCTTTAGACTTTTTATTAATTGTATTGAATACAATTCTAGCTGCAGAGTAACCCTCAGGGATTAGTTCTTGGTGTTTATTTTGTATATGTCTTACCAATGGTTCACGTTCTAGACGTTTCTCACAGAAAGGACATTTGAATCTTTTCGTTGCCATATGTACCTCCTTTAGGGCAGTTTACATGTATGTTTTCACAGGGCTAACTTTATAATAAGATGCTTAAAGCTACCCAAATAAGCCGAAAGGAGGCATTATGGATACTAATAAATATAAGACATCATCTAAGATTAAAGAATATGCTTTTTCAGTAGATTCGTTTAATAAACCGACAGAATATACTAATGCTAAAGCTATAGCTGTAGATATTATTAGATTATTCTTATTAGAACCTGGTACATTACAAAACAATCCAGAATGTGGTATTGGTTTGTATAGTAGATATAAGTTTATAAATAGTGATAGACTACATGAACTAGAAGATACAGCCAAGAATCAAATACAAACTTATCTTGCTCCTATGTCTTCTATTACAGTAGACTGCTCATTTATCAATGTGAATGTGTTACTTATCAGAATGACTATTGATACATCATCTGTCAATCTAGTTTTTGATAAAGATAACCTTACTTTAAAAGATATTTCCAATTATAACTAAGGAGGACTATTAGATGGAAAAGAAAACTCTTTCCTTATCTGATTTGCAAGCTGAAGCTAATGTATCTGCAGAAGAAAATAATAATGCTGTAGAAACATCAGTTGAAGATACACCTGTAACTGCACAACCTGTAGAAGAAGAAAAACCTACAAGTATTCGTGATAACCCACTATACAATTTAGGTAATCCTACAGAAGATGCTATTAAAGAAGTAGCTATCGAAGATGTAGCTAAATATGAAAATGAAAACTTTGCTGAAAAAGAATACGAAAAGAAAATGAATGACTTCGATGAACAAACTCGTCGAGCATTTCAACGTCGTTTCGGTCCAGCTATCGAAGAAGTTCAACGTATGGCTGATGAATACGAAGAACGTAAAGAAATCGAAGGTGGAGATGTACGCGTAGTTTCTACTTATGATAAGAATGCTGAAGTAAATCCTGATGAAGCTCTTACTAAAGAAGAAATCGAAGAACGTAATGCTATTGCTTTAGCAGAAGCACGTAAGAAATCTCCAGCTAAGAAAGTTGAAACTAAAACAGTAGAAAGTCCAGCTACAGTTAAAGAAGAAACTATAGATGATATTGAAGCTGAACTATTAGACCAACCTACAGTACCAGAACAAACTGTAGTTGATCCAGAAGATGATGATAAAGAATTAGACATCATTGATGATGATATTATTAATGACTTAGGTTTAGCTGATGAAATGCGTGAAATTGAAGAAAAAGAACGTGAAGAACGATTAAACAAACGTATGGCTACGTTCAAAGATCAATTACGTACTATGCTAGTTCCTAATAAAGCAAAAACTGATTTATCTAAATTCAAGATTCTTAAATCTACTATGCCAGCAAGTAATATCTTAAGTAAACAAGCTGAAGAAACTCCATACTACACTTGGGTATTACCTTATACTGGTATTTCTGTATCTGTTTCTCCATTGTCCGCTATTGAAATCCAAAACTTAATTAATACAGAAGAAGGACGTAATAACGTTGAAGCTGCACGTGCTCAATTTGAATTGATTTGGAAACACTTGCATCCTAAATGTAATGCTGGGTCTTTTGAAAATTGGTGTAAGAAAATTCACTATGCTGATATTGACCACTTATACTTCGCTGTATATAAAGCATGCTTCCAAAATGCTAATATCATTGGCTTCCAATGTCAAAATACTAAATGTGATAATATCTTTGCAGAAAAACGTGAAATCATGGAAATGGTTAAATTCGGTTCTGATAAAGATAAAGAACTATTCGATAAGCTTTACCAAAAAGACCCATCCGTAGATTGTACTTTAGAAGAAGACTTAATGGAAGTCTCTGATAAATATGCTATCGGTGTAGGCCCTATTACATTATACAATATTCTATTTGAAATCAACTTCGTAGACAAAGCTATGACTGAGAAGTATGATACTTTCGTTGGTATGGCTGCTACTATCAAATCCTTATACCGTATTGATGAAGAGAAAGAAGCGTTGATTCCTATTGCTTTCCGTACAGATAAGAATGATGTAGTTAAGACATACAAATATCGTATCGCTTCTCTATACAAAATCTTCAATACTTTAAGTGATATTGACTTAAACGATATCAGTGATCGTATTGGTGAGTATGCTGATAAGTATGCTGATTCTATTAGTATCTCTTATCAAACGCCTGCTGCTACATGTCCAGAATGTGGTAATGAAATCCAAGCTGCTGAGGCTCCAGCTCAACAATTGGTTTTTATACGACATCGGCTAGTACAAGTTTTGAACTCCTAGACCAAGTCAATAGGTTATCTTATGAGTATCGTGGGCGAATAACTATTATGGAGATAATGAATGCTCCTGTATGGTATATGGTAGCCCTACGATACTTTAAGTACCAAGAACGTTTAGCTGCTAAGAAGAAACAAAAAGAAGATGATATTAAAGCCAAAGCTAAAAAGCAAAGCTTTAATAAGAAAAACTATACTAGTAGACAATTACTAGAGATGGATATAGCCAAAGAGAATGGTCACCATATCCCCGGTTTCGAAGGACTAACTAGAGACGAAGCTGATGATCTTAATGAACAAATGATGGAAGAAGGATTTATCTAATGTATACTATTCCTAAGAAAACAATTAATACTTTAGATGATTTCACTCTATCAAATTTAGAACTGATTCTAAATAAAGACTGTAATATGGCTTGTAGCTATTGCTTCTTATATGGTGATACTAATAGTGGTGAAAGATTCTCCAGATGGGATGACTTATTAGAGATGCTTAAGAATATCAATATTTCTGAAACATTATCTGTAGGCTTAGATTCTGGAGAATTATTCACACCAGATAGATTACCATTAGTAATGAAAGCTATGAGAGTCTTAAAGAGAATCACTAGGTATAAAGATACTACAATAGATTGGTGTACGTATAGTAATGGTACTAACTTTGAGATTATAAGAGATTTCTTAATAGCAACTCAAGGAGAGAATAGAACTATTAGTATCTCTTATGATGGAGAAGATTCTTATAGAAGGCTTAAGGGTAACAAACCATCTGCTACATTGGATACATTAAAACGCTTAAGTGAATCTGGGTTTGCTGATGATATCATTATCAGATATGCTATTACAGAAAAAGTGTATAATATGAAAGAGACTTTCGATGCTCTATATAAATTAGGATATAAGAATATGGAATACTACTTTATACGTAATTATAATTCTTATACAATTCCACTAGTTGTGGATACTTTTAGAAAGAGTCTTACTGATACACTTAACTATGTAAAAGATACTGATATAGATTTATATAATCTGCATGATTACTATAGTGAACAAGATCCAACTGTAATATGTAATTATGGTAATATGCTTACAATTTCACCTAGTGGTAGAATGAGTGTATGCTGTGCTGTCTATGAGGGTATATATAAAGATGCAGTAGAAGCTGATCTATTAGAATATAACCGTATACCAGAAATCTATAATAATTTTGAAACTAGTTATATCTACGATAGGTCTAAAAGTGAATGTGCTGTATGTACAAATCAAATGTGTAAAGAATGCTGTTCATATAAAGCTATCGGAAGAGATAAATACTATAATAAGAGACACCTACAGCAGTGTCACATTAGGCATGCTGAACTAGCTGTCTATGATTCTATTTTTAATTAAAATTTTCGGAGACATAAATGGACTTACTAGAGTTTTCATCTAAATTTATTATGGGAGAAACAGATGCATTATCTACATTTTGTCGTCTATTTACCGAGAATAATATCTTATACTTTATGCTAGCACCATATGGTTGTCTTGGTAATAAAATTGTCAAGTCTGACCTATGTGAGAATAGTGTAGCAATTACCATATTTGGTAATAAATCAAATATTGATGCGTTTAAAAGCATTGAAACAGATTACAATGGGAAGGTAATAAATCGCCATAACACGAATATTGCAATTTCCTGTGTATGTCATAAGCCAACTGAAATACAAATGGTTTTCAGTAGAGTTTAGATGTGTAAATTCCCATAGTCCACATATAGGACTATGGGATTTCTACATATTAATAACTACGGAGGTTATAAAATTATGGCAGATAAACTTAGAGGAGATCATTTAGAGGTCTCTTTATTAGATATGGATGACTTCGTCAAGAAGAATAATCTACAACCTATAACGAATCCTATATTTTTTGATGTGAATGGTAATCCAACTGATGATGGATTACTATCTAATATCATCTTTGGTATCACTAAGCAAACACGTGCTGGGACTTTTGCTTATATTGATTTACATGGTAGATTCTTAGCGCCATTAGTATATAAAATCTGGGGTAAGATTGACCGTAAGTTAAAAGAAGTAGTTAAGGGTACTAAGTTCTTTAAGATAGATTCCGATGGACAATTCGTTGAAGATGAGAATGGTGAAACTGGTCTAGACTTCTTATATAAGAATATAGACAAAGTTAAGTTTAGGGAGACTGGTTCCACTAAACGTAGCCGTTTTATTAAGTTCTTAGAAAGCAATCGTAAGAACTTCTTCATTACTAAGCTATTAATCATTCCACCATACTATCGTGACGTTAAAAGTGATGGTGGTAAAGTCTCTGTTGGTGATATTAATAAGCTATACCAAAACGTATTAGTATCAGCTAAGTCTTTAGAAGAATCTAAGTACTATGGTATTAATATTGGTGATGCTAATAAGGGACGTATTCAAGACTTACTATTAGAAATCTATAACTGGTTTGGTTCTGGTACAGAGTCTAATCCTAATGGTGGTATTCCTGGTAAGTTTGGTGTATTACGTCGTACTAATATCAGTAAGACTACAGACTATGCTACACGTTTAGTTATGTCTTCTCCAAATCTTAAAGTCGAAAATCTTGAAGATATCGAAGCTAACTTAGAGTACTCTGTATTACCAATGACTTCAGCGGCTGCTAACTTCTTCCCATTTGTATTATTCCATATGAGAAGATTCTTTGAAGAACAATTTGCTGGACGTACAGTATACGAATGTATTGGTGCCAAGGGTGAAGTCTTATATCCTAGAATTGATGATTGGCAAACCTATTTCAATGACCTAGTTCTTAAGAAAGAACTAGACCGTTTCATTCATGGTTATTCTGATAGATTTAGACCAGTAGAAGCTCCTATTAGTCCTAAAGAAATGGAACGTATTGGTTATAAAGATAAGACATTGTATATGCGTTTTAAAGCTAGATTTAAACGTGTAGAAGATATCGCTCAAGATAAAGACTCTGGTGTAGCGGAAGAGTTACAACGTAAACTAACTTGGTGTGATATTATCTTTATGGCTGCTACAGAGGCTGTAAAAGATAAGATGATTCTTATCTCACGTTTCCCTATCGATACATTCTATAATCAGTTCTCTACTAAATGTAAATTATCATCTACTATTGAGACTGAAAGTCTAGAATTCGATGGCAAGTTCTATAAGAACTACCCTAAGATTCGTGATGAATATATCGGTACTAATACTGCTAATAAGTTTATTGATACAATGAATATCTGTAACTCATATTTGGAATCTATTGGTGGTGACTATGATGGTGATATGGTTACCATCAAAGGTATATTCACAGATGAAGCTAATGCTGAATTAGAAAGACAGTTAAATTCTAATGTCCATTTCATAGACTTAGGTTGTAAAGCCGTAATTGCTAATACTAATGAATGTATACAAGCATTATTCTCTCTAACTATGACATTGGATAGTGATAAACTTACCGACCCTAAATTTTAACAAAAGAAATCCCAGTATAGTCAATGACTATACTGGGTATATTTTACATTCTTTTACGTTTGTTGCCATTTAAAAGACCATTAATTTGATTAATAGTGGTCTTTTGTACATTAACAGCTTTGAAGTACTCTTTATTTATCTCTTCGAACTCTTTACTTCTAGGGTCTAGTATATTCATAAAGTTTCTGAATATACCAACAAAGGTAACTTTAGCTGAACATCGTTGGCTTTTAAACCAAGATGATGCTTTAGATGATTTGTATACATTCATAAGATATTTAAGCTTATCATATTTGGTATCTTCACAAGCCTTCCACCCATCATTTATAGCTTGAGCCTGTTCAAACTTACCACAATCTGCAATGAAGTATATCAAATCATCTATTCTAGATAGATTTGCCATACAACACATCTCACACTTTCTTTAAATAGTTATAATATTAGTATAGTTTACATTTTCCTTTTCAAATCTAGTTATACCAATAGATTCTAATGGGAAGTTCTTGATATTAGTATTGATGATTTCAAAGTAATCAGCATAGTCTAATACCCAACTTGGTAAATGCTCATCGGCAGGTACAGCAACCGCAAGTATCTCTCCCTTATACGTGGACCTGTTATTATCAAAGAACTTAATAAGTCTTTCATAAACAGCAGGATTGGATTGCTGTAATTCACCAATGTTTTTCTCTCTAATATTAACCTTAAGAATTTCTAAATAGTTTCTACTATCCAAATCTATTGGTTCAGTACCCTCATCACGGATAGCTTCATTATAAGCAATAGCTGCTTTAATACCTTGTATTCTCATAGGGTCTGCATATGAAGATATAGATTTAACTGATACTGGTTTATAGTAGTCTTTCTCTCCAGACTTAATGCTATCATGGATATTCTTTTCAATCTTAGCTAATAAACCAATAACTTCTAATTGGTCTACTTCAGGTTTAAGTAATACTTTCTCTCTAAGTATTCCTTGAAGCTCATCTTTAATACTGTCTTTAAATACAGACTTATTGATTGGAAGACCTTTAATATCCATTTGCTTATTCTTAGGTACTATATTACCCTCTTGAAGCTCTTGAATTGTAGCATAGTTCTTCTTAGCTGGTGTAAGTAATGCACGTTTAAATAAGAACTCATTCTTCATGTCAATAAGGCATACTTTGTATGGTGTCAAAGTATTATATTGCTCAGCAATAAGATGGAAATGAGACTTAAGAATCTTACTTACGATATAACACAAGATATTTACACTGGAAATACGTATAGCATCATATCCCTCAGTAATCTTAGTCTCTTCTTCAACTTCTTCGATTTCATCTGTATAGAAATTGTATAACTCTTTTCTCTCTTTGGTTACAACTTCTTTTAGGTCATTAATCAAAGTACAATCATGGTCCACTAAGATATTATCTACAAGATGAATCCACTTATCTGTACTAATTACAGAAGAGTCTGTATCTGTAAGTAATACGATGTCTCTAGTCATAGTAGAGCATCTTTCAAACTTATCAGATACAATGTATCTCATGTAACACCATTCCATAAATATAGATGTCAAACTATTAAGACTTTCAACTATATTCTCTGGTGGTTCATTAGGATTCATGAATGGTTCGTTAATACCACTAAAGATAGTCTTAACCAACTCTTGTACTTTAGGAGAATCTACTACAAGTTTATACAAGTTATTCTTATAGTATATCTTATTAAGCACTTCTTGAGATTGATACATTAAGATATTCCAAATGACATCACTATACTTATTGAAACGCTCATCTGTATCATTAACCCATAAACCACAAGACTCTATAACTTTCTTATAGACTTCTTCTATAGGAATATCTCTATCTAATAACTCTCTACTATAGATATGTGATGGTTCCTTGATGATTCTATTCAAGAATACTACAGCTTCATCTATATTCTGGAACTTAAGATTATTAGTGAAGATTTGCTCAAATAAACTAATAGCATGAGTAATAAGCATACGTCCTGTAGCTGTAGTCCCAACTGCAACGTATAAGTTATATGATGCAGATGCTGGTGAACCAATATCACCATATGTAGCATTACCATCACGTTTAGCTAGTAACTGTAATAGATTATACTTATTGAATTCATCTGAACCCTTAGGGTATTCAAACATCTTCTTCTTATAAGCTTTACGTTTAGTTACATAAGACTCCAATAGTCTGTAGAATGGTGTAAAGCCTTCTTCGTGTTGTTTAAACAAACAACCATTAGGAACTAAGATAGGCTTATCAGTTTCTATCTTATTAACTAAGTCAGTTAACTGTAAGTCTACTACAATATCCTTATAGTTATTGTCTATACGTACATCTGGATTATTAAACTTCCGTTCAATAGTATCTTCAATAAAGAACTGTATTTCATCTACAGTCAATGTCGGAAACTGCATACGTAGTAATGTAGTCATTTCCTCTTTATATTTCTTAATTACATTCAAATCTAGTTTCATAGGTCATACCTCCTGGTTAGTTTGGTGTTTTAAGCCATGTATTTTTGTATTTTTACACCACATTACTAGCTATAGCTATAACAATACAGTAATCGTGGTTACCAAAACCATATAAATCCAAGAAAAATATTTTTCTTTAAACCAATTCTTAATATTAAGGAGGATTATCTCATGTTTTTTGATGACGACATTATGTTAGAAGACGCTCCTGTACTTGAAGATACTGCACAAAGCGTAGTTGAAGCTGTAACTGAATCTTACTTGTACGCTGAGCTTGCTAAATTGGATGACGAAGCTCGTAAAGAATTCGTTGAATCTGCTGAAGCAGAAGCTTTATTGGAAAAAGCAGTTCTTAACAAAAAGACTATGGTTCGTTTATCCCGTCAAGACGATATGGCTCGCCGTGTAAAAATCGCAGCTTATCAATTGGCTAAAGACAAAAAAGATCCATTATGGACTAAATTGGTTCTTAACCGTGTTAAAGAACGTCAACTTATTGCTAAGATTGTTCAAAAATACCACAATGCAGCAGTTAAACTTGCTAAAGTTGGTCAACGTGAATACATCAAAACTGCATCCAAAGTTAAAGTATTACCTAAAAAATAATCACAAAGTATCCACTATAGGGCACTGCTCTATAGTGGGTATTTTATCGTCTATAAAAATCAACAACGTTCCTGACATATAAATGTATATTATAGTAGTAGTAATATAACATGGTTTATTTAAGGAGGAGCGTTTTATGAATAACCTAGCTAATTACGGTATCTATGCTGACTATGTCTTAGGTAAAGATGTAGTCATAGATGTAGAAAAGATTAATATATATAATTGGGAATCTCACTACCAAAGCATTCTAAATATCTTGAAAGATATGATTGAATCTGAATTAGTGAGAACTAAAAAGATTGGTGTGCGTATTGGTGGTAAAGTTATTAAGCTTACATTTGCACACTATATGATTAATATGATATTCTGGAATATCATCGTTAAAGTCGGTGATACTATTAAGCCAGAACACTTATTCTTTGATAGCTGTATCCCTGGTAGAGCTATTGAAAGCTATATTAATAAACTTATCATTGGTCCTTACAGAGAGATTATTCCATTGAAGACTTTGAATCAAGCTATTGCTGATATGATCTTCAATATTAGTTTCGTAGACCAATTTGCACCATTCTTCGTTAATAGTGTAAACTTACATGATGAAGTTATGATGCTTAAGAATATTCCTGAATATAGAGACCTTATCTATCCTAACTTAGATGATGTAACTTTATCTGAATCTAAGTCTTATGGTAATAAGTTAATTGATAAGATTCAGGATTATGTAAAGAACTCTAAGAAGTATATTGGATATGACCATATCTATGCTAATGCTTTTAGAGCCAAAGAAACTATCAACCTTAAACAGTTGAGAGAGTTTATGGGATTCATTGGTGCTAAGCCAGATGGTGAGGGTGGTGTATATCCATATATCATCTCAAACAGTTTCATCACTGGTGGTGTAAATAATAATATCTCTTACTTTATCGAATCTGCTGGTGGACGTATTGCACAAATCCTAGCTAAAGATAACGTTGGTGATGCTGGTTACTTTGCACGTCTTCTTGGTCTATTAGCTCAAGAAAGTTATCTCCATGAAGATAAGAACTTCAAATGTGATACTCAAAACTTAATTCCTATTACATTTGATAGTAAAATCTTCTTCGATAAGTATATTGATAGATGGTGTCGTTTAGACCCTAATGGTTTTGATGTACTTATTACAGAAGATAGTTGGAAAGACCTCAAGGGTAAAACAGTATATCTATATAGCCCAGCGACATGTGCATCTGCTGTGCATGGTCATGGTATTTGCTATCGTTGCTATGGTAAGTTAGCTCATACTAATAATAATATCAATATTGGTAAATTCGCTGCAGAGCTTATCAGTAGAGAGTTTACTCAAGTACTATTGTCAGCTAAGCATCTTCTTGAAGTTAAGCTTCAAACTATTGAATGGCCTGATAAGTTCAATAAGTACTTTACTATCTTTGATAACCGTATTCTTCCTAGAGAAGAAGTTGACTTATCTAAAGTTAAGATTCGTATCTATAAAGATAGTATCTCTGAAGATACTACAGATGAAGAATATGATTCTATTAGAGAAGAACGTGAAGATACAGATATCTTAAATGAGTATATCGACAAGTTCATAATCATTGATGAAGATGGCGGTGAGGAAATCGATATCGATCATGTATCCAAGTTCTATCTTGGTGATATCTTTGGTAGAATGGTTAACTCTAGTATTCCTGATGATGATAGTGAATACTTCGATGTACGATTACATGTACCTAAGAAGAACGTTAAACCATTATTGAATGAAGAAACTCCATTATTCTTTATGCGTATTCAAAATAATGAATTGGCTAAGACAATGGAACAAGCTCAACGTATTATCAATATTGCAAGCATAACTCCTAAGTTTACATTGCCTGAAATCATTACTAAGTTTAATGCTACCATCATCGAGGGTGGTCTTAATGTAATGAGTGTACATACTGAGGTTATCATTGCTAACTTAGTTAGAGCAGTAGATGATATTATGGGTAAACCTGATTGGTCTTATCCTGAAGCTAAGTATCAATTACTTGCATTAAGTACAGCTTTGAGAGAAAATCCATCATTGATTATCTCCTTAGCTTATGAACGTATTAAGGATACATTGAAGAACCCTAATACATTCTTAAAAGAAACTCCATCTTCTATAGACTACTATTACATGCTTAACCCTCAAGAGTTCTTGAACCAAGAGGCTAGAGATTTATCTATAGATGATACTAAGAAAGAAATACAAAGCATGTTTGTTAAAGTTGATGATGAAGAATAAAGAAAGTATACAGTATGGGAGCTATTCCCATACTGTATTCCCTTTAAAGGAGGTATTATGAGAGCTATAATACGAAATACTTGTATAGTAGTTACTGATTATACTCCAGGTAAAGTACCTGGATTAGAAAAGTACTTTACTATCTTCGATCCTCTGACTCATACTTATAAATACGTAGGAGTTAGGTTCGATGAAGAGAAGAAACTTATGTATCTCCCTAGAGGGGTAGATACTGGATTTATATCTAGGACTTTAGGTGTAGAAATGGAACGTGAGTATAATAGTGATCCTTATGAACAGACCACTATGACCACTATTAAGTATATGCCTAGAGATGATGTACAAAAAGAAGCTTTAAGATTCATTCTAGCTAAGGGTGAATACATGGCTAATAGCAATAGGACACAGTTATCGGTAAACTTAAATACTGGTGCTGGTAAAACCTATGTAACTATAGCAGCTATGGCATATTGGAATGTAAAGATATGCGTAATTGCCTCAAATAAGGCATGGTTAGAGCAGTGGCAAAACTGTGTAGCCGAATATACCAATACCGACATTAGGGAGGTACTGATAATCACTGGTGCAGCCGCTATACACAAGATTCTTAAAGGGTTTACTGACTTATCTAAGTATAAAGCATTTATGGTAACTCATTCTACACTAAAGAACTTTGGTGAACGATTTGGATGGGATTCTATCGGTGAACTATTCAAGAAGCTTAATGTGTATATGAAAGTATTCGATGAAGCTCATCTTAACTTTGAGAATATTGCTAGTATAGATTATGCTACCAATACTAAGAAGACTTTATATCTTACTGCTACACCTATACGGAGTAATAGTGATGAGAATACTATCTATAAACTGTACTTTAAGAATGTGCCTAAGATAGACTTGTTTGATGCTGATAATGATCCACATACAAGATATCATGCTATACTATATAATAGTAGGCCTACTCCACAAATGAGAGCTAACTGTTATAATTACATGTATGGGCTAGACCGTAATAAATATATGAACTCATTAGTCAATACTGAAGAGTTTAGAAAGATTATGCTTGTTATGATGGATAAGATTCTTCGTATAGGCGGTAAAGTCTTAGTGTATATCGGGACTAACCAAGCTATAGAAGAGATTAAAGTATGGATAGAAGAGAACTATCCTGAATATCGTGGAGATGTGGGTATATTCACTTCCACATATACACAAGCAGAGAAACAAATAGCTTTATCTAAGACTATTATTCTCTCTACAACTAAATCAGCTGGGGCTGCTTTAGATATACGTGGTCTTAAGGCTACATTTGTCTTAAATGAACCATTCAAGTCTGAAGTATTAGCTAGACAGACTCTAGGTAGAACTAGAAATGATGATACTGACTATATTGAGTTTGTAGATACTGGTTTTACATCTACTAGACAGTACTATAGAGCTAAGAAGCCTATATTTAAGAAATATGCTTCAGATTGTAAAGAAATCCAGTTAGATTTCAATACATTGAATAATAAAGCCGAAGAACTTGAGCTCATACGTGAGAATGTAAAAGCTCAATATGAAGCAAATCGTATGTTTATCGACTATAGAGATACATTTGATATAAATAGCGTATATAAGAAAGATAAAGATAAATAAAGGATTCCGATATAGGCAATGCCTATATCGGATTTTCGTTATCTAAGACTTTTTCAATTGTATACTATATTGGTAATAGTGATTATGTATTTCATTTATTTATTAATTTCCACAGGAGGAATTTATCATGAGAACTATTAATTTTGTAAACGAAGTGTCCAATTTTGATGTTGCTGAATTGTCTATGTTAACTGGTTTAACAATCAGTGAACTAGTTATCAATGCGGATAAGCACTTTACTAAAACATGTAAAGTACTTATGAAGGAGCTTGTAACTAAGGAATTAGCAAAGGCAATCTATAAGAATATCAAAAAGGGTAAACTTACAAATGTAAGCTCCTTAGGCAAAGCATTCTATATTGCTGGTGCTTTAAGCACTATGCCTAAAAAGGATACTAAGTTGGCAATCAAAGACCTACTCGTTAAATATTTGTCCGCTTATTATAATAAGCGTGTGGATAAATATGGAGTAGTTAAAGATGAAACAATTGCTGAATTGTTAGACATCTGTGGTGAAACTAAAATCACCGTAAAAGCTGAACCAAAAACAAAGAAAAATGGTGAAGCTAAAAAACAACAACCTACAGTACTTGATAATGCCAAAGCTTATAACAAGTTGAACAAATTGATCAACTTGAAGTCAATCAAAAAAGAAGTGGTTGACGTTTTGGTTAAAACTGTAGGTAAGGATGCGTATAAACGTATTCAAACTCAAGCAGATAGCTTGGGCAAAGATCAACGCTTCTTCTTCAATAAGAAGGAGTCTGATCTTAAAAATGGTGTCTTGATTCTTCAAGGTGTAATGGATAATGGTGATAGATTCAATATTCGTTTGGATCTTCCTAAATCTAATGCACCTAAGAAACAAGAATCCAAAGAAACAGTTGCACCAGCTCAAACTACAGAAGAATCTGTAGCAGAAGCTACTGCATAATCACTAGGAATAAAGACGGGTAACCAATCCCGTCTTTATTTTTTGTCTTCTACAAGGTCTTTAACTTATATATGACGGTTAATTTTTCTTGGAGGAAGCACTATGGAAAATTTTGAATCATATACTAAGATAAGCGAGGAAGTATTTGATTTTGGTAATAATCTTATTATGAAGATTACTGTAGCATTCAATACGACTACACTAAGAAACGGTAATACTAAGTTTAGTCCATTACATAACGAGTATACTCTAATCAATAGTGGTAATAAGATAACTACAAATCTCAGGTATAAGTACTATATGTCTTTGACTCAACGTGGTAATAGTAATATATCTATAGACTTGACTTGGGAGAACTATGATGAGTTCTGTGAGTTAATAGATACTATTCTTGAAGTCTGCGATGTAAATGCAGAGGGTTCACCATTTGATTATGTGGTTGGTAAAGATGGTGTATCTTATGACTTAAGATGTAATTCTAATACAGTAAGACCTATGCTTATGAAAGACTATAGAGGTGCATCATTATACTGTGTGCCTGTGGTTATTGATAATAAGAAGACTGGGTCGTTCTATGCTGGCGTAAGTTTTGTATTTAATGAGTCTTCTGAAGATTCATTCAATGTAACTATAAACCGCATCAAAGGATTTAAAAGATTCTTATCTACATATAATCCATTATTACATGCTAGTACTATGGCTAAGTATATGGGTACAACTGGTTTACTTGGAACTAATAATATCTCATTATAAACAAAGAAATATCCACTATGAGGAATTTCCTCATAGTGGGATTTTTTCTATTATACGGTGTACATGATTGGTTGATTACCATTTGCAGGATTGACATAGTTCTCTTGTAAGAACTGTACAATCTCTTCACGTCTTGATGCTTGTTGTTCAAGAGAAGATAACTTAAGATCGATATTAGCAAATACAGTTTCGATACCATCAAAGTGCTTCAAGTATTCAAATAACCAAGTTGCTACATCAGCTGTAGCCAATCGTTCAAATGTTTCCATCTTAGTTGGTTCGATAGTCATTAGATTAGATGGGTGTTTAACGAATACGCCTAATGTCATTTGGTCTAAGATATTGGATACTTGACCGGCCATATTCATAGTTACACGAACCATATTAGGTGGTACATATTCAACGTATACGTTATTATTAAACAAAGATGCAATATTTGCATACTGCTGAGATAGCATCATATCATCGAAGCTTAATGTCTTAGCAGACATAACGTATGTACCATATTGCTGTACACCAGTTCTTGTAGTATCCAAGTCTTCCCACATAAGATCTTTAACACCAAGAATTTCATAGTTCTCTGGGATATGTCTATCAAGAAGATAATAGTCTCCACGTTGATCTTCTTTGGTTAACAAGACTCTAATCATATGAGGGAAATATCTACTAAATGTAGATAGTGTATCTGGAATGATTACTTCACTAGCCCATTTATCTTTAGCTAGGTCAGGTGGTAATCCTAATGGCTTTGTACCTAGACGTCGTTCGATCTTATTAATGACGTCTGTCATTCTATTATATGCCATGCCTATTTGCCTCCTTTAAGGGTTATTTTGGTTATATATCATAATGTTGAGGTGATAGATATTATGCGTATTTCTTATGAAGTGGCCTCTAGATTAATGAGGAAAGCTGCTATTAAAGTTTATCTTAAGTACAACGGGATTATTAATCCATCCCACCCATACACTACATTACACGTTCTGGATACTCCATTACGAGAAGATCCAGATGCATATGCAAATACATCCGTATTTGGTAAGATCAGTGTAAGTTTACCAACCATATTCAAATATGGTGAAGATGAAGATACTATAGAACGGTATATAACTAGAGTCACTGAGATTACTTTACATGAGTTATCTCACTGTGAACAGGCTCTAGACATTTATCAATTACATTTCCAAAATAGATTGGTTAATAAATGTGAAGCAGAGAATGAGTATAGAACTGGTACATTTATGCTTAATAGGTTAGATGAATTAGCTAAGCTATTAGGCTACCAAATAGATGTAGACTTTATAAAGACTTATTATATAGACGAGTATTCTGATCATAAGAACTTTGTCTATAGAAATCCTGCTACGTACCCTATATATTTGAACTATGTAATGCTAGGGGATATGACTAATATTCCTAGAGACTGTGATCTCTATACAGGATTAAAAGAATTTGGTGATTTACCAGTAAGACGTAATGGTATATATATACCATCACATAAACTCTTTGAGTACTATGGTGAAGTCTATGATAATTACTGGCCTATGGGTTGGAGATTTGTAACTCCAAATAAGATAGCTTTGATAGTAAAACCTAGGTAGAGTCAATGACTCTACCTAGATTCTTTTTTATTTTTTCTTAGAAATTCTTTTCAGCGTAGCTTCTGATTTCTTTTAAGATATAGTCTTCTGGTTTCATAACCAATGTAGAACCATCTTGGTTAAACATTTGGATTGTACCCTCTTTGGTAACAGCGATGTTATCATAAGAGCCAATACCAAATGCTTCTGCCATGATATCTAAGTTAGCAGATTCAGTTTTAATGAAGTCTTTAACTTGTGGACAGTTAGTAATAGGGATAATAGAACCTTGGTAAGATTCTTCTACTACAACTTGGTTACTATTAATGGAAGCTGTATCTACATCAGCAGATTCAGTAATAAGCTTTTCTACGTAAGCTACTTTATGGGAAGGGTAGATTACTCGGTCCCAAGTGATAACTTTAATATTTTTTACATAAGACTTACCACCATTAACTTGCATAGTACCTAGAGCACGTAAACTGAAAGATGGTTTTTCACCATCCATTAAGTCTCTATTAAAGTAGTCACCATATTGGTTATTAGTTCCGGTAACGTGAGCTTTAATAAGATTACCTTCATTCCAAAGTTTAAGATATTTACAGCAAACTAATACTGGATCGATAGTTTGTTGACGGGATAACTCTTGGCTCATAGGGTGACCTAATTCACCTTTAAGATTACCAGTTTCAAGAAGCTCCATAGCACGACTAGCACGCAATTCTGGCAATAAGTCATTAGGTAAGTAAATACGTCTATTACGGTTTTGTACTCCTAAGTCTTGTAAAATAGTTTGAGCAATGATCTTACCATTATTCTCAGACACAATTTCAGAAGATGCGATAGCCATAGGAGCTTCGTGGATAATGTATGGGATGTTTTTAATGGACATCTATATAGTACCTCCGATTCTTCTTATGGGATTAAAATTAACTATATGTTTCCCTTATAAGTGCATTCTGGGTAAATTAATTAGAGAACCTATATATAATCATCAATTATTCATAGAAAGTGAGGGTAAAACGTAAAAATGCTAAGACGACTAAGACAACGTAAAGCATACTTAGAAAGTAAGCGTAAACCTAGTGGGGTTATCATGGCTTATGCTTATGAGAAAGCCAGGAGAAATCCTACAGAGGAAAATTTGAAAATTGCAATCGAGAACCATTTAAACTTGGATGCTAACTTAGATGAATCAGTAGCTAAATCTATTGGTTTATATCTTGATGCATTAGAGATTAATAATCCGGTACATGTAAAGAAATACTTTGGCCGAGTATTAGAAGGTGTACGTCGAGTACAAGACCCTGAACGTATCCGTAGAAGTATGAAGAATATTCTTGCTAACCGTACAGATACAATCAATGAAAGTACTGAACTTACTAAGCATCAAAAAGATGCTTATATCCATGCGGTAGAAAAGATTCTTAATGAGGCTAATGCTCTATGTACTTATGACCGAGTTATTAAGAATCATACAATGATTAATAAACGTTTCAATACAGATAAGCTTATCTCTGAGAATGTATTCAATGAAGTACAATCTAAAGTATATGCTATTAAATTTGCTGAGTTGATTGATACTTACAAACTTCCTATTGAAGATAAGTACAAGATTACTCTAGAAAACTACTTCTATCTATTAGATAAGTATAACTGTGATTATGATAGATATGCTGTACTAGAAGCTATTACTGGATACTTCTTCGTTAGAGATACTGATAATGTATTACAAGAAAGCTTTAGAAAGATTATCAAGCATTCTTCCGTAGTCACTGAGGCTACTGAAGAAGATACTAATCATATTGATAAAGACTTCTATGACGACGGTGGTAATGAGTTACTCCGTAGTAATGTAATCCGTACTTGGAGAGCATTAAAACTAGATAGCGATACTGGTTTCAAATATAAAGAGTTTATCTGTAACTCTACTAAACCAGAAGAGTTTGCTTTAATCTTATCTAAGAGTCTAGTTCTATCTGACTATATTCGTAAAGAAATCTTTGATCTAGTGGTGACTAAAATCTCTTCTTTCCAAGAGGGTTATGATTACAATCAATTAGTAGCTATCTTCAAAGGTTATGTAGAAGAATTAGAACGCCGTGATATGAAAGAATATCTTTACGTATTAGGTGAACTCTATTATGCTCTAGAGTTTGACGCCAAAGGTATCTTTACTACCCCTAGTAAGTCTAATCTAGAAACTGCAGAAAAAGTACATATGGAAATGAGTTTCATAGATACAGTTAAAGCTATTGGTGTAAAACTAGATAAGAAACTTACTGAGTTATCTGATAATGAAAAGATGGCTAGTCGTACTTTTGATGCTGCTATTAAGAACTTAATGTCTGCTGTAACTAAAGATACAGAAGATAATGCTAGGGAAGAAGTTATTGCTGATAAGTTTATCCCTAAAGCATCTACTATTATTAAGCTTGCTATCACTACTGGTGTATTATATATGGTAGCACCAACTTTATCTGTAATTGGTTTATTCGGATGGTGGGTTACTAGACGTCAAGCATCTGCTGATGAACGTAGAAAACTTATGGATGAATTAGATGTCGAAATCAATATGTGTAATCGTTATCTTAAAGATGCCGAAGAAAAGAACCAATTAGAAAAGATTCGTAATCTTATGAAGATTAAACAAAAACTTATCCGTGAAAAAGAAAAGCTTGGATATACTATGGTAGTTAAACATGGTGAAGCTATTAGTAAATCTAAAGATGAGGATGATTAATAATGAGCTTGTTTAAATCAGAGATAGATCATCCATTATTTTTTAGTGATGATGATATATATGTAAACTTTGATAGATTTGACCGTGGTAAAGGATTCAATGTGTGTTTCATATTAGGATATCCAGCATCTGGTAAGACAACACTATCATTCGAATTAGCTAAAAAGCATAATGCTGAATTATTGAATTTGGACGCTATAATCTATCCACAAAGTATTGATTGGTTAGTCGACTATTGTAAGAAGCACTATAAGACTTTTTATGAGTTTATTAATAAGAACCCTAAATACCTAAAGTTCATTTATACATGGGCAAGAGTATTTGCTGATGGGGAGAACCCTATGACCCCTGAAAAGAAGCAGCTTACTATTGAGCGTAGAAGATGGATTATTAAGATAATAGAATTTTGTATTTCTAAATCACATAAGATAGTCATAGAGGGTGTAGATTTGTATCCTATATTTACAATACATCCAGAATTATGTGAATATCCTATAATTCTTAAGGGTACTAGTAAACTTACATCAATGCTCCGATATGTGAAACGAGACCTTGAATCTGGAGTAGGGGTACGAAATGTATTAGATCTAATAGAGATGTATGGGCAACAGTCAACCAAGTTAAATGATTTTAGAATAAATATGAGAGTTTTTATGAAAGGATAATATATGGGATTCCTTGACGAACTAACTAATTCTATTATCCTTGAAGCAGAGGATAATAAGAAGAAAAAAGATACCCCTGCTGAAGATGATGATACAATGGAACCAGATGTTCCTGAAGATGGAGATGAAGTTCCAGAAGATGATGATACTCAAGAAGAACCACCAGCAGATGATACAGCTGATGACGACACCGATGATGATGTTGAGCCTGATGGCGGGGACGATGAAGTTCCTACTGATGACGATGATACTGATACTGGTGATGACGGTACAGATGGTAGGGATACTGCAGATGATGCACCAGAAGATGATGGAGTAGAACCTGACGAAGGTGATGATATTCCAGCTGATGATGACGGTGGGGATACTGCTGATAGAGCTGCTGATGATGGAGACGATACTGGTGATGATATAGAGCCTGATACATCAGAAGACGGTGAAGATGTACCAACTGAAGATGGAGATGATGCTCCAGATGCTGGTACTGACGACACTGGTGATGACACAGGTGACGGTGATGATATCGAACCAGATACTGGTGAAGATGGAGATGACATTCCATCTGAAGATGGTGAAGATGTACCTGATGCAGGAGGAGATGATGGTGGAGACACTGATGACTCTGGAGATGGTACAGGTGATGCTGGTACTGATGATGGTAGTACTGGTGGAGACCCTAAACTAGATACTGATATCAAAGCCATTGAAGATAACCTTTTCAACAATCTAAAACCAGAACAGAAAAATATAGCAATAAAAGAACTTAAGACTAGATGGATGGATTTGTATGATCAAATCAATCGATTTATTACTAAGATCGATTACATTGCTAAGACTCCAGACAATATCAATATAGTACTACGTGTGACTAAACTTACGCAACAATTACGTGATACAGTTGAACACTATATCATTAATACGTTTGCTACTAAGTCTTATATTGAGAATAAGTCTGAACTATTTTACTCGCTGCTTATATTAGATAGACTTGTCAAACTACTTGCCACTACAGTTAAAGAAGACGATACAGAAAAAACTGAGTGACCAGTCTGCCCTGTTTAGCTAATATAACAATATATTAAAATGCGCTAATTTGAGCATTAATGTTTAAATTAAACTATCCTGAAAGGAGACTACAAATATGCCAGTTGTAGGTAATCAATCTAGCGATGTTGTATCCAGCCGTTCTTTCCATAAAGGTGCTGAATACGAATTCGCTAATGCCATTGTAGAAATGGCGGAAAATATCGCAAGCGAAACACAAACAGACTTCTTTACTGAGTCTGCTCGTTTAATGCGTAATAAGGACGCTGCTCGTGCCCTTAAAAACTTCTTCGTAAATGAATCTGCTGATGCAGACGAATTTGCTGACAACCCAGCAGGTCTTCGTGACCACGAAATGATGATGGAACAACTTTTCGAAAATGACCGTCAAGGTATCTTGGAATATGCTTCCATCGGTTCTTACAACCCTGTAATGGGTCTTGTGTTACCTTTACACAAAAATATGATGATGAATAACGTTTTCGATAAAGGCGTTATTCCTAAAGCTGTAGCTAAAACTCCTAAGTTCACTTTGAGCATGGAAGTGCGCAAAATGATTGGTGTTGATGGTACTGAAATCGATATGTTCACAGAACAAAATCGTATTTTTGAATTGATGGAATCTTCTGCTCCTACACGTCGTGTATTCGTAGAAGTTAACCCAACTAAACCTATCATCCCTGGTGGTGCTGACGAAAAAGCTATGCGTGAATCCTTGAACTTGGCTCTTTATGGTGCTAAAGATGGTTTCAACAAAGCTTATGATGCATACTCCATTACTACAGCTATCACTGGTATCGTAATCGACGGTACTAACGCTCATGATGGTGATGCTATCGTAGTTGACTCCAAAGCTGTAAATGCTGCTGGTGAAACTTACAAAACTGTAGGCGTTAAAACTGCAACTAATACTGGTGACTTGGTTATCGCTATTAGCCCTCGTCGCTTCGAACCTGGCTATGGTGAATTAGACCGTCAAATCACTACTAAATTCAACTTCGTAAAACCTGGTACTACAGACGTAGTTGAAGGTTACATCACTGGTTACACTAAAAACAATCAATTCATGATTTCCTGTGTTGGTTCTGCTGACATCAAAGGTGTAATCATCGATTCCAAACGTGACACTTCCAACGCTATGATCGATACTCCATCCGTACGTTGGGATGCTGTAACTCAAATCGTAGAAATCCCTAATGCTAACCCTATCAACGTTCCTATTTCTCCTGAAGAAGTAAAAGACGTTCAAGCATTATACAACGTTGATCAATTGTCCAAAACTCTTGGTTTGATCAAAGACGTATTGGGTAACTACAAAGATGACAAAATCCGTAAAGAATTGGACTTGTCTTTCAAAACTATGCCTGCAGCTAACAAACTTGCAGCTACATTCGACTTCTGCCCACCAGACACTTATAACATGGATCCAGTAAACTGGAGACGTACAATGTTCATGGACCAATTAGATATGTATGTAACTACATTGCTCCAAGTATTGAACGATCCTAACGTAACTGTTTCCGTTATCGGTGCTCCTGCATTGATTCGTCGTATTACTCCAGTAGAATACACTTACCAATCCCCATCCAGCATTGGTCCTGTAGAATTGGATTACAAACGTACAGTTGTAACTTCCGACAAACGTGTTTACAACTTCGTTTCTTCCGACAAACTTCGTAACGATTCCAACTTGATCATCGTATTGAACCCTCGTAACACTGACCGTGTTATCTACACTATTTACGATTATCAATTGTACTTATCCAACGAAATCCGTAACAAACAAAACTACGCTCTCCCAGCTGTACATGCGTTTGAACGTTTCCACTTCTTCTCCTATCAACCAGTACAAGGTCGTCTTCGTATCTTGAACGCTTCCGGTCTTCGTGATACAGTTCAAAATACTAAACCTGTAACTAAAGATTACAACGAACGTTACGACATGAACGATCATGGTTTCTATGATTCCATCCGTCATGACGGTACTAAAGTTGTATCCCCAACTGGTTACCCTTACCCTGTAAAATACGACTTGGCCTCCAACCCTCATACATACTCTGTAGAAGCTGAATTGACTCCAGCAGCTCAAGCAGCTAAAGCAGAATTGGATGCTATGCGTGCAGCAGGTGTAACTTCTAAAGTTGAACCATTCGAATTGGATCGTGTAGTTCGTGAAACTGAAAAATAATATCCACATTCAGTAATACTATGCTGATGGTGAATTAGTATAGCATTCGTGGTTTATTGTAAAAGAGCAGGCCTATAGACTGAGAGTCTATAGGCTCACTCTTTGTTTTCACAAGGGGATAAGAATGGATAAAGCAAAAACAAATTATGATTTTAATGATCTCTTAACTATAATTGATTCGTTAAAACAAGATGCTGATCCTGATGTCCTTCGAAACTTTGCATATGAATTAAACATGTTCTTCAGAGATGTCAAATGTGAGGGTGTCTTATACACTAACAACACAGACTTAGACTTCTTTGGTGTGTATGTACAACCAGTCTTAAAAGAAAAGGATGTATATCCTTTGCTTATATCTGATTATACTACCACTATCGAGAAGTACTATGTAGAACTTGACTCTAAACTATTTAATCCATTGCTAGGTTTGACTAATAGAGAGATCCTCGCTATTATCTTACATGATATAGGTTCAATGATTAACTCATCTGGTCCAATAGATCGTGCAGTAAAAGAGATTGATTTATATCTTGATATGACAAATGACGTGCTCCGTACTACAGATAATGTAAACTATGTAGCAATACTCACATTTGGATTGAAAGACTTATTACATAAATTAACCTCAATCTTCACGGCGGACTTGACTAGTAACGTTGCTATTGATGACTTTATTATGTCTTGTGGGTTCATTAATGAACTTAATAGTGCTATTAGCAAGCTCAAAAAGTTTGGCTACTTAAACATGTTCTCCGAAGGTGGTTCTCCTTCTACGATTATTGCATGGACAATCCGGATCTACAATGATATCAAAGGTCAACGTATCCGTACTATACGTTTACTACGTAAAGCTGCTTCTTACACTCCAGTACGTTTAGTTAAACGTGAAATGAATCATATGATTACTGCGTTATCTAGAATTGATGATTCTTCTATCTTAGAATCTGTATTTGACGACGTTAAAATGAAATACCAAAGTATGACCAAGAAATTCACAATGTCTTCTATTAAAGACATTGAGGAAGACTATTATGATTATGCTGTCACTCTTCAAAACGTTAATGACGAGGACGATGCTCTATTACTCTTGCATAGAATTAATAGTCGTATGAGCGTTATCGATGGTATTCTTAATGACGATAATCCTCAAATCTCTGATAGAGAACGTAAGGCATTCGCTGATTTATATGAACGATATAACAAATTGCGTAATGACGTTGTAGCTAAGAAAGTATATAAACGTAACTATCGACGTATTTATGTAAACTACGGCGAAGATGACTAATAACAAAACAGGTTCTACCATAGAGCATTGCTCTATGGTAGCCTATTTTTATCTAAGTAGGAAATTATAACTAGTATAACACATTCGTAATCAAAATTAAGTTAGATTTTCTATAGGAGGAAACTTAAAATGGCTTTAGGACAATCATTATTTAACACACGTAAAGCTGGTAATGGTAGCAACAATCGTTCTGTAAACGTATACTGTGGTTATCGTTTCCGTATGCCAGATGGTAACAAGGATAAAGCACCTACTGGTATTGATATTTCTTATTGGAATAATATGCTTAAACTTACTATTGCTCATTTAGTTAAGTCTAATGGTAACAATGGTGAGTACTATACAATGGACCGTGACAACCGTGCTGATGCATTCTTGACACCAGTTAAAGCACGTATCTTAGCTAATGAAATTCGTAAGTTCATTGATGCTAATGGTGCTATTAAATCTGCTGGTGTAACTACAGGTAAAACACTTGTAACTGTATCCACTGGTGAAGAATTCGAAGTGGCTAAAGCAGACTTCCCATGCATTACAATTCGTAAGTTCTCTGATGATGCATCTAAAATTGAAATGGAAATCTTCTATGAAATCAATGCTGATTACTATTTCGGTGTACACAACTTCAATCGTGATGATATGGATGGTGAACACAATACAGATGATTACAAATACATTGAATTAGAAAACTTGATTACTATCTTAGAAGACTTCTATAATGGTATGGCTTATGGTAGTGCTTATGCATCTGCTCGTGCAGTATATGACTACTCTCCAGTTGGTAAATTATTGAATGATTTATCTGGTGATGGTAATAGTTCTTCTGGTTCTAATACTATGAATAACTCTGGTGGGTTCTCTAACGGTTCTTTAGATGACTTATAATAGATAGAAAAGATATAGGGAATGGTCTAAGACTATTCCCTATTATCCTATGAGGTATTATTATGTCTGAAATAAAAACAATCTTTGAATTTGAGATGCTATTTGATTTGGATTATACATTAGCAACTCTAATACAAAGATATTATGGTAAGTCTAAATACTTTGATACAGTATTAGAAGAAGACCCTATAAGTCTTAGATTGCTTCTTCTTACTAGAACAGAGAAGAATCCTATCTATATGCTACTTAAGCCAGAATATAGAGATTCTGCTGATTCTTTATATGAAGAACTTAAAGAAGAGTTCTCTATGGAATTATATCTCAGACGTAATATATACTTTACAGAATTCTATAAGTTCTTTTCTGTATTGATTAAGTCTGATGGTGCTGTAGCTGATATCGGGGTTATAGTTAATAATAAGAAAGAAGAAGCTATTGTAAGAGAACTATCTCCATTGATTAGGGTATTTGATTCAAAAGAGATAGCTCGTAATGATTATGATGCTTTATATATAAAAGATAAAGATACAGTTGGACTTATAACACCTAGAGTTGAAGGAAAGACTATATTTTTAGCCAACTATGGATTCAATCTAACCACCATAGGTGAAGAAGAAAGTCCTGATTTAGAATTTATGGAAGAGTATAGTGATGATAATGCAATATTTACAGTAGACCTGTATTCTTCAGTAGTTAAACCTGTATAAATTAAGGAGGAAGAAAGATGCAAATTCTTTCTAATATTGTATCTAAAGATAGTCTACACGAAACTAATCTTAAAACGTTAAAGATTATCCGTGATTCTATATTAACTTCTTTTGGTCCTTATGGTAGTGCTACTCAGATTATGCAAACTGACGCTACACCTAAGTTCACTAAAGATGGTAATACTATTCTTAAGAATATTAAATTCTTAGGTCAAATCGAAAGCAGTCTAGCAGACATTATGGTTGATTTGACTAATAACGTTGTCAAAGAAGTAGGTGATGGCACCACCTCTGCAACACTTCTTGCGTACAACATTTACAAACGTTTTGTTACCAAAGAAGAACCTAACTTCATGGCAACAAATGGAGCGGGAAATATCAAGATTTATGATGATGAGCTTAATAATGTACCACCAGTTATGATTGAACGTACATTCAAAGCTATCGTAAAAGAGATTAATGAACTTATTGTATCTCGAGCTAAAGAAGCTACTCCTGATGATATGTATCGTATTGCTAAAATCTCTACTAATGGTGATGAAGACTTATCTCTTATCATCGCTAATATCTATAAAGAGATGGGTAATGAAGTATTTATCACAGTTAAACACTCTTCTATCGATGAAGACTATACTCGCACATATGACGGTATGACTATTAACACTGGTTATGGTGATAAAGTCTATGTAAATAACAAAGAAGGATTTGCTGAACTAAACCATCCACAAATCTACTTCTTTGAAGACCCTGTAGATACACCAGAAATGATTGGTTATGTACAAAATATTATCATGCGTAATATTATGGATCCAATCAAAGCTAATGATATTAAGGGTATGATCCCAACAGTAATTCTATGTCCTAGAACTACTCGTGATATTGATACTACTATGGATGCTGTAACTGAAGCTATCTATAAATATCGTTCTGCTGGTATTCAAATCCCATTCTTATTTGTACCTAATATTACAGATAAGAATATGATTCTTGACTTAGCTCGTCTATGTAATGCTACGACAATCAAGAAGTATGTAGACTTATCTATTCAAGAAGAAGAACAAAAACAAGGTCTTGCTCCAACTAATGAAACAGTACATGATTTCTTCGGTTGTGCTGATGCTGTAATCTCTGATTTCAGTAAAACTAAAATCATCAATCCTTGTGAAATGTATAAACAAGGTACTACAGAATATAGTGACTTATATCAAGGTATGATTGATCATGCTGAACGTGAAGTTGCTGAAGCTAAACGTGATGGTCAAGATGTGAATACTCTTGGTACACTTAAACGTAGACTTAACTCTCTTAAAGCTAATACATTAGACTTATATATTGGTGGGTCTACTCAAGAAGAACGTGATAATCGTTTTGATGCTGCCGAAGATGCTGTATTAAACTGTATGTCTGCAGCTATTCATGGTTTTGGTTATGCGTCTAACCTTGAAGGGTTATTTGCTGCTCAAGATGTATATAAGAAATATGGTAATGCTTTTGAAGATAAACCTACATTGGAAGCAGCTATTGCTTCTATTATCTACAACTCTTACTTAGATCTTGTAGCATTGTTATATGGTACTAAACGTTCTGAAATTCATGAAAGTTATAGTGAATATGAACGTAATGGTATTGTACATCAAATGATGGTTGCTGCTCTAGGTGGGGAAGATAAACTATTACCTAGAATGCCAATTGATATTACTACAGGTGAACGTTCTGAAGATGTAGTTACTTCTATTCGTTCTGACATTGCAGTATTAACTATCATTTCCAAATTGATGACTATTCTTATCACATGTAATCAGTTCTTGACTCCAGAGGCTTCGAATAATATGTATGATGCTATACGTGAAATTGAAAAGAAGAAATCTGAAGAAAAATAAATAATAAAACGGCTATCGAGGTTAGGGTCACTGACTCTAACCTACGGTAGTCTATGATGGAGAATTATTATGGCTAAAAAGATAATGACTCTACGTCAATATATTAAGAACCCATCTGGTACAGGTGCATCATTTGCTGGTAATAGAACGGCATTGACTTCTATGTACTCATTGAAGTTCTTTAAGGTATTAGTAGACTACAATAATAAGATTGAATACTCTGCCATAAAAGATAAACAAGGTAACTTCTGGTGTATTATGAAGATACCATCAGAAAATATCCCTAAGTTCTTTTATGACGTTATATATAAATTCTCTCCAGCTAAGGCTGGTGATGAACACGCTTCAAAGCTTGAGGATTACAAAGTACAATTCTTTAGTAATGACCCAGCTTTTACATACACATTCTCTTATGCATATCATAAGAATGGTTTAACTATCCCTGAACTAGAGAAGAAGTATAGTTCAGAAGCTATTAGTGATAAACCTAAAACAACTAACCCTAATCTAGTAATCAACTATGCTAAGATATTATACTTTGGATACTTGACTATCAATAAGTATAAGCTTACAGATAAGGGTAAATATAAAGATGGCACAGTAAATCTTAAAGAGATTACTGATGCTGAAACTAAGATTGCTGAACGTATAAAACAACAAAAGAAATATGGTACTAAAACTAAACGTACCACTTCCAAATCAACAGGGAAATCTACTGCTCGTGGAGATCGTGGCTCTTCTAAGACCATAGGCAATACAAAGAGAGTTGGAGTTAGTAAAGCTAGTAGATCAATACGTAGCACAAAAACTACAGGAACTAGCAAACGAAAGTAAGATATAATGATATATTATATCTGTGCACGTATTAGGGAGGTTAATATTAATGCAAACATCTGAATCTGAAAAACTTAAAAACTACAGAATGTCAATGTTTACTAAACTACCATTTGAGGTCGAAAGCAAAGTGCTAGACCCAAATAAGTTAACTATGGAGGTGATAAAACCGCATTTATTTGTAAAAGGTAGTAATAATATTCCTTTAGTGGATCGATGGGATCCACTACCAGAAGATGAAATCGTTAAGAAAATCCCTTCCGCATTATATATGCCTATAGCTGAAAAGTTAGGACAAGATCCAGAATTAAACGTGCATCTGGATATCTTTAACCTTAAATCCAAACGTGGCTATAGCATTCCTAAAGCTAATTTTGACATGCAGGAGCATTTCTGTAAGTATATCAATTACTTCGAGAAGTTCTATGATCCTGAACATGAACTATTAGCAGCATATGCATACATTAAAGCAACTATGGATGCATATCCGCAATATAACAAAGCCAATTTAGAATGGGATATCAGAAGATTGATATTGGATTCTAATATTGGTAAGAAAGTTAAAGAAATGAATGATGCTAACTGTGTATTAGAGCTTCGTTCATTCGATGGTGAAGGACGTAATATTGTATTGAATTATAATAACCAACACGTCCATGCTATGATGGAAGTAAGTCTATTCCAAGTAATACTTATTCCATTATTAACACACTTTGCATTTCATAGACAAGTAGCGAATATTGATGAGTTCCTAATCTACTTCTATAATATTCTTCTTCGTGAAATGCATCCAGAAATGGATTTGGTTAACAAGTTATATCAAACAGTAATGAATGGTGTAATGGTTAACTATAAACGGAATACTAAGTTATGGGTTAAGTTAGAGATTGCAGCTGTTGGTGTACATGAACAAGCAGCCAATATCTTAAACAACGTAATCATTCAACTATTCCCTAAGTATACTTATATCAGAAACGTAGTTCACTTTAACCATACTAGTATCGAACAGACATTGAGCTTTAAGATAGTAGATGGTAAGTATGATTATGTCTTTAATAGATTTAATCATGATAAACGTGATGATGAAAGCAGTAGCGACTTAGATATCTTTGAAGCTCATATGAGTAAAAGAAATGAGTCATTACTATTACATAACCAAGTTAACTATGAACGGGTTATGGAAACTATTGATAATGAGTTTGGTCCATTTGACCCAGAAGAGATTGCTTATTATCAAAAAGAGTTATCTAAAGATGCAGTATCTCCAGTAAATGAGCTACAACGGGAATTAGTTAGCTATCTATTCTTAAGATACTTTGGAGATCCATCTGCATTAAAGTCTTTGACTCTAACTGGTTATATTAAACTTATTATAGCTAGTAGAAAAATATTATGCGAAAAGGGTCTATATACTATGGCAGCTATTCTATCTGGTAAAGTAGTTAAACGTGTAAATCGTAACTCAGTTAATAAGAAAGAATCCACCAAGATTCAATCTTCTCCTGAGTATAGAAAGCTTGTAGACAGATATAAGAGCGAGAAGACCGAAAACTATATTATGGCTCTTTTAGCAACTATCCTATCATCTAAGTTCACATGTATTGATTATCATAATCAAGAGAATACTGGTGCACCTATACTGTCCAACTCTGATGTAATCAATGATGAGTTCTTACGTTATGTATTGATGATTGGATAGATTTTAGAAAGTTAATTGTTTTATCGAGTAAAGGAGAATCCTATTATGTATGGTAAATTATTTGAAAGCGATGATTATATTAGCGACGTTGTTCGAGCATGTCGTGGTTTTAGAGAATTCGTTAAAAGCGAAATCTTAGAAGGTGTCGGAGGCCATAGTAGCGCCTCTGGCACTGATGAAAACGGTGAACCTATACAATACATCGGTGAAAAGAAAGTCTTAATCAAAGGTGATGTATTAGAGTTCATTGATAAAGTGTATTGGTTAACTTATCATATTGAACGATTTGTTATTTGGAATACACCAGCTAACCCTAGATATAAAAGTCTAAAAGTTGCTATAGATAATATCCCTGGTGGAAAATTTAACAGTAAAGAATGCTTTAGACTAGCAGAGGAAGCAGTAGACTTCTTTGTAAAATATGACGAATCATATGAAGATACCAACGAATTGGCTATCTCTGTTTTAAAAGTAAAAACTAGAGAGCAATTAACTGCGCTATCTGAAGTATTTGTAGATAAAAAGAAATCATCATATACGGTTACTGATAAACTAGAGCAATTGGATGCTATGATTGGTTGTAGACATAATGACTACAATGATGCTAGAGACCGTATTGATGAGTATTGTAATTTCTTATACGAATATATTAACGAAGAATATGACAACGACTTTACTAATCTATTAGACTTCCAAGTTGGTAGTGTATCATATTGGCCTACAGGAGTTGATTATAGAAGTGGTGATAACTTCAAATACTCTGACTTTAGCGATGATGAGAAAAATGAGACACCAACAACTAATATCAAAGAGATTGACACTTATAGTATTCATAAAGTACTAATGATTCTAAATAATATCCGCTATGATAGCTTTGAAGAGTTTGTTAGAGCTATGGCAGATACTATGAGTGATTGTCTTGGTAAAGTAGATGCATCTCAATTTATTGATGCTTTGTATGGTTATCGTGTACAAGTTATGAGAAAATTCCCTAATGCGGAATTTGATGTATCATCTGAAGATTTTGAAAAGGTTCTAATGACTCTTCAACGATTTATCAATAACTTGTATAATCCAATGCTAGTTAATATTATCGATACAGAAAGTTGGTGCTAGTCATGTATCATTATTTTGATAAGCAGACTACTATCGATAAGAGAGTACTGTCAGCAGTAAAGACTCTATCGTATGTAATGGATGAGAATCCATTTACATTTACGATAGAAGATGATGATATCCATTGTAGATTTACATCCAGAGGATCTACAAGTAATGATATCTATCTTATCTGCGAAAAAGAAGCTGGTAATGCTGCATACGAAGAAGTAGCTGAGATATCAGCTAAGATGGAAGTGTATCATTCTCTAATAGACTCTATTAGATTTCTTGATTATATCAATCTATTCTATGATGAAGTCGATGCATATTCTAGTGGTATAGCTTATGATTTACTATATGATCTATTTAGTGACTATGGTAGAATAAGATTCTTATCCAAGGATAGAAAAGATATCACATTTAAAGACATAAATGACATCTTAATTAATGCTGAAAAGTTTATGCTAGCAGCATATAATGTAGATATCTCTGATAAACTAGAAGATGCACATAATGCATTATTAGAACTTGATAATGTATATACGGAGGCTAGTAAATAATGGGTTACAGTAAATTAGCAGAAATTGCAAAAATTGAATCATCTTTTGATGATTATGCTAGTGACATTCTAGATCTATTAGAGGATCTATTGAGTATTACAAAAGATGGCGATACATATGAATTTAAAACTACAGCTAATGGGTTAGTTTTAACCAATTTCAAAGGGAAAAAAGAACCAGTAGAGTTATATACTAAACCTTTATATAGACTTTGCAGATTGAAAGCTCTTATTACTTATAGTTTCACTGAAGGAGCATCTTCATTATGTATATTAGATATATTCTTTAATGATGAGTTCCCTGGTGAAGGTGTTACATTCCTTACACTATGTCAAGATGTACTTGATGTAATAGATTGGATTGCTAAAGAATATGGCTATAGAGCAAATGAATATAATGCAAAAGTTTTAATCAATTTATTTGAATGCTTTAGTAAAGCATTTGATAAATTACGTTAAGAATTTAAGAATCAATAGAGGTATAGAGGTATGAAGTTCACAAAATATATTAAAGGTTTACAACTTAAAATAGGTAGTATAATCAATGATTTGTATTGGGAATATGAATGCAATCAAGGTAGCATATTTGAATTTGAATACAATGGTGAAATCTATCGACCAATAAAAGATGATTGGTGGGTATATTCAGATGAAGGTGTCTGGTATGATGCTAAGATAAATTACACTATTACAAATGAATCTCTATTTGTAATAGGTTATCTATTTGAATATTTCGAATACAATCAATTATATGAAATCTTTTCTGATATAGAAGATTTCTTAGATAAAGAATATCATGTCAAAGAACTTAACTTATATAAAGTATGTGATGGTATAATGGAAATTCGTAAAGGCCTTAAGAAGAAATTTCCTGGTGCTAAATTTACCAATGATGCTGGCACTATGATTAAAGGTCTCAAAGAAATTCAACGTATTTTAGATACAGCAGAGGCTAAATATATTATGTGGTCGATCGATCATGAAGTGACAGAATAGAAAGGTTCCATAATATGGACATCTATAGTTTAAAAGATCTATTGAAAGATAGTATTGAAGGCTCAATGTTTGCAGCCCAAAGAAAAGAACTAGTAGCTAGATGTCCATATTGTGGACATACATCTAGTGCTGGTAAGAAGCATTTATATATTAGCGTCCAAGAAGACAAACCTATAATGTATAACTGCTTCAAATGTAATGAACGTGGTATAGTTGATCAAGAGATCTTAATGAAACTTGGTGTAAGAGATATTAATACCATCAAGGAAGTTAATATCTATAACCAGGAAGTAAGAGAGAACTCTGATCATTCCACGTATACTAAGAAGAGAAACTATTCTAGTATAAATTACAATAAGCTGTATGATAATTTCATGCAAAGTGGTAATAAGCTACCTAATGAAGTTATACAGAAGAAACTTGATTATCTTAATGGTCGTCTAGGATTGAATTATCCTATACAGAGATATATAGATAGTCGTATAGTATTTGACTTATCAAATGATGCTATATATTATAAGATACGTAAGTATAAGAGAATGACTGATGATGATTTCGTTATACTCAATAATGAGTACATTGGATTCGTTACAGCAGACCAATCTGGGATAGTTCTACGTCATATTTATGATAATGAACTTCCCAGATACATTATAATCAATATGTCTGGGAATGATGAAATGGTTAAAAGCTATACAATCCCATGTTGCCTTAGTATACCCACTGGGCCTATTAAAATTCATCTCTCAGAGGGCCAATTTGATATAATGTCCATATTCTTCAACGTACGTAATCAGGAACCTGGTATATACTTAGCTACATCTGGTTCTAACTATATATCAGCTATACAATATTTAGCTAGTAGATATGGTCTATTCAATATGGAATGGCATTTCTACTTTGATAATGATGATGCAGGTATGATATCCAAAGAAGTCACTAAGTCTTATATAAAAAGACACGGATTCTATTTTACTGGAGATATATATTTCCATAGTAATAAGAAGAAGAAAGACTTTGGTGTGCCATTAAGTGATATTGATGAAGAATGTGAACTATTCTAATCCAGTATGGGGATAATACCTCATACTGGGTTTATTTTTTGTCTTCAACAGTTAGGTAATCGTACAAGGAGGAACTACTATGGGTAAAATAGCCAATAAGACTTATATTAATACAGTCAACTCAATGACAAATAGTATGGTCGATAGAATCGATAATAGCTTCTATACATTCATAGACAAGGCTCCGACTACAGTAACGTATTATAATATCAATACCGAAAAGACAACTGTCGATGAAGGTACAGCTATGATGTATAGCTTTACCGATAAAGACAGTAGCATTAGATTTAATAAGATCAATGATGTAGTATTATTCGGTATAGATAGAATTGCCATAGATATTGATGCTGGTGATTTTGGTGCTGAAGGTAGTTCCGTAGAAGGGGATGCTTACTTAGTACCTAATGCGTTCAAACCATTCCCTCAAGACTATTTCATCATTAACCATATGAAAGATAAAGCTGTATTCAAGATTACAGCCGTATCTTTAGATACTATGCCTAATGGTGCTAATATGTATAAGCTTAGTTATAAACTAAGTCTTATGGATGCTGATACTACTGAGCTAGATAACTTAGCTACAGATGAGTATGAAATGGTTGTCGGTAACCAAGGTACTAACCTATCTATGCTTATTAGAAGCACAGACTATGAGTATATCACTAGATTAGAAAATATCTGTAATAACTTGAGAGCTATCTTTAGAAGCTACTTCTATAGTGATAGAACTCAAGCATATATCTTTAAGTATGATGATCGTAATTTCTATGATCCTTTCATGATAGAGTTTATATTACGTACTGATTGTATGAACTCTCCAGAATTACCATACTTATTTATGGATCATCAACTATATATGCCACAGACTTTCCCATTAGACTATAAGCGTACATTCCAATATGCTGTAGAAAAGGGTAAAGTGGATATTATCTGTAATCCTAATCTAAATGCTACATTAGTTACAGACCAAACTTCTATGCTAGCTAGATGTCTAGAGCAATACTATTACGTACATTTGTACAGACCTGGTGCTTATTATCCTATCAGTGCTTATGATGACGATACAGTAAGACGCATTCAACAAGCAGATGCTTATGATAGAACAGAACCTGGATTCTATAAGAATATTCTTATAGAGTATTTCTTACGTAGAAATGATAAACGTTTCACAGAAGAGGTTCTAAGAGAACTAGAAGAGTTCAATTATGATAGACCTCTAAATGAATTATTCTATTACTTACCAGTCATTATCTATATCTTAATGGATAAGTGTAATCAGCTTAGTACAGATATAGCTAAAAGAGGGTAAGTCCAACATATTCATAATTTCATAGTCCTTATGGAGGTAAAAATATGAATGATTTAGACCGATTCTTCCTAGAAGATCTAGAAGGTGAATTATTTCTAGACGTTCTAAGTGAAGATACTACATTGGATCTATTAATTGACGATACACACCGTGGAGATGTTGATGTAGATCCTGCAAGTGATGACTACACAGCTAATTACTTAGATGATGTAGATGATAACAATCTTGATCGTGTTATTGATGGTGAAGAAATCGATGACGACGATTACGATGATGATTATGATGATTTTTATTAAAAAGGAGCTTTGTAACAATGGCTGATGTAATTAGACAAGACTTAGACCGTGATGCTACTGCAGTAATTGATATTGTTAAATCTGGTAGTGCTGATGACCATGCAGTTGATACTGTTATTGATACAGTAACAGATGCTATTTCTGATGTAGAAATGGATGATACTCATAACGATGGTGATGATATTGATGCAGTTGAAGGTTTAGAACCTCAAGAAATTGATATCTATGCTGATGATGAAAATGATGCAGCCGAAATCGAATTGATGAATGATGCTGGTACAGAAGACGATAGTGATACTGATAACGAAGGTGTTACTGAAGAAATCGTTGATGCTGTACAAGAAGCTATGTCTGAACTAGCAGACTTTTAATTTTTTACAAAAAAATAAAACAATTATGTAGAAGGAGTTCGCAGCTCCTTCTACATATTGCTTATGGTGTTATCTTACACCATATTTGTCCATCAGCCTAGCTGATGCACCTCCTCTAACAGGTAGAGGAGATGGGTGTTGTAAAACACCAAACTTATCCACGTATGGGATAGATTCAGACTCGATTCGCATACGATCGATGTCCGGGACTAGTTTACACCAGTCCAACATTTTCTCTCGTTCAGACGTCATAGGATCGCCTCCTTTGACGGTGGAGAAACACCGTGTATGGTTATATTTAGATACAGCTAGTTTGAGTAGCTGTATCTACCATACACCGTTATAGTATATAACCATAAATATTAACTTTAACGAAAAGAAACCCCTGTATAGGCAATGCCTATACAGGGTATTTTTTTTTGTGTTTCTTATCGATAGTCGTATTGTTTTTGAATATCATTAGGAATATAGAATCCTAATGCTTCAGATAATACCATCATAGTTAGTGTAGCTTCACAAGCTGCTGTGATTTTATCCATATCTAATGTACCAGATTCAGTAATCATACCATAACCTGGATTAGTTAAAGCTTTCTTAGATAGGTCACGAACCATAGCTTCATATAAACCTACTTTACGAGTGTCCAAACGTTTCTTAATTTGCAATTTACCACGTTGGATAGCAGATTCTTTAATCTCTTCTTCCTCTTCAGCATTAGCTGCTTGAATAGTTGCAACTTTATCTTCAACGTTTTGTAATACATCTTTGATGTGTTCTTTATCTTCGATATTAGCAATGATGAATTGTTCAATACCATTAGCTACATGAGTTTTTACAGAATCACCAATGTCTTGAATTTCTTCTTTGTTTTCATCAGAGTTTACTTTATCAACGAATGTTTCAGTATCATCTGGAGAAACTTTAGGTTCTTCATCTAAGTCATTGGATTTTAAAGCTTCATCATTATCTTCCATGATAGCTTTATGTGTTTCTGTTACATACTTAGCAATTTGTGCAGTGAATGCATTTGTTTTGCTTAATGTAGATAAGATTTTATCAGAACCAGTTTGCTCAATGAAATTAGAGATAACTTTGTTTCTGATTACACGGTTATCTTCAGACATCATTGGATGGCTAGCAGATGCTTCGAATAAAATATTCAAAGCTTCAAAGATAAGACCATTACGTACAGAATTAGAGAAGTCTTGACGACGTTTAGTCATTTTACTACGATTAGCAATTTGATCATATAGATTGCTTGCTACTGCAGATTCATGTACTGGTTGGTATTCTAATTCTTTTAAACCTTTTACGATTTCTTCACGTCTAGCGGATTGTACTGCTTCAAAAAATAAAGAACCAGATGTAATTCCTCTAGGTTTATTTTTAATATTCATTAATCATTAACCTCCTAGAATAGACTGCTATTAGCACCAGCAGAATCAGGAATGCTGTCACTAATGTCATCATGTTTAAATTTAGTTTTAGAAGAATCTTCTTCTTTGATTTCTTTAGACATCTTAGCTGTAGCAGCTTTATCATTGATGTCTAATTTATCAGCATAACGACGGAACTTAACTGCAACGTCACGTTGGTAATCAGCTGCATCTTTCATATCATCATCATATTCAATCTTAGAAGCATTGATTTCTAACATGCTTGCTTGTACTTCAAGATATTCAGCTAAGCTAGTTCTACAGAAGTAGAAGTAGTATACGATTTCACGTAAGATAGGAATAATATTGAAGATCAAGTAAATACCAGCACCAATCATGGATACTGCTGCCATAGTACCTAAGATGCCACGAGCATGTGCTTTAGTGAATAAAGATAATGCTTTAGCAAGTTTACCATTACGAGAGTTTTCATTAAAACGTTCAAGATTCTTAATAACTACATTGTCATCTAAGACATTGAAGTGTTTAGAATCCATAGCAAACTTAGTTGTACCCTCATTGTCCATGATGTATTCTGTAATAGCAGATACCATCATACTAGTAGAAGCAATGATAGACAATACAGTGAAATTATAAATAGTGCAAGGGTAATCCAAGTTACGCATGAATGCACCAACGTAAGCATATTTATCTTTTTCTAAGTTAGCTAATGCTTCTTTAGTAGTTTTCAATGCTTTAGATTGAATATTACGAGAATCACAAAGACGTTCTAAAGCATCTAGTGTTTGTTTAACTAGTTTATAGTGACGTAAACGTTGTACATCGCCTTTGGATAATGGAATATCACCAAAGTCTACTTCATTAGCTTTAAGCTTAATGAAATCATAGATCTTATTGGATACGTTCATCATAATCATTCGTTGGTCTGCTTCATTTACAGCAGATACGATTGCTAATGTTTCTTTATCACCCAAATCCATATAGGAGCAGGCTTCTTTAAAGTATTTAGTCATGTGTCCTCCTCCTAGGCCATTTTAGTTAATAGGTTAACGATTTGTTTAGCATCCATGTCTTTATCTTTCTTCAAGGATTTGAATCGTACTAATTCGTATTCATCATCACCTGTATCAAAGATTAAAGCTACGGATTCTGTAGTTTCATCTACAATACCAATACAAAGTAAGTTGTAGTCAGACATAATCTTTCTAGCTACATTAGATCTGGAAAGATCAATATCATTATTCTTTTTCAATTCTTCAACTTCATCTGTAGTTACCAATAAAGAAGTGATAGCTGTAGCATCATTCTTTTGACGGAAGAATTGGTTAAGTTTGGATTTTGTAGCACGTTGCTCTAAAGCTTTCCACATTTTAGAAGAAGAACCATTACGAGCATTGGAGATAGCATCAACTTTAGCTTTGCTTAATGCAAATACAAAGTCTCTCCAGAAACCAATCTCTTGAGATGTAGCACGGATAAAGTTGAATAGGCTAATAGCAGAAGAGTTCTTGGATACGATACGTTGAACGATATCTAAACCAGATACGTCAAATAGTTTACATTTGATACCTAAGTATGCAGATGTAGTAATAGGACGACCAGTAGATTTAGAGATGAAGTTAACTTTCATCATCAATGGCATTTGTTGGTTTGCTTTATCAATTTTATCTTGTTCTAGTTTACCAACACTACCTGGTTTGTTATCACTGCCACCGCTTTTACGTTTAGTATCCGCTTCTGTAATGATAGTATTTGTCAAAGGTAAACTGTGTTTTAAGCTGTGTTTATAGTTTTCATATACAGCTTTAATACCAGGTGTGAACATAGTCATCGCACCAGATTCTTTTGCTAGTTTATTATTGATAGTAAGATAGTCATCTACATCAATACCATCATTAAATTGCATATTGCTATGGATATTCTTAACGTAATCAATAGCATCTGTTGCATTAGTAATAGCCATAGCGGTCAATAGCATTTTAACTAAGTTAGCATACTTAGTTTCAAGTGCTTTGGCAATTAGCTCAGCTGTTGCTAATTCCATATTACGGCTAAACATAACTGGGAATGTAAGTACCAAGTCTTTAGTTGCACTATTAATAGACTTGAAAGACTTATATCCACCAGCTTGAGTCGGTAATAATTTGTCTAAACTGAAATCATCAGCGGTTACATTGTCATAGACATTGATAATATCGCTGAGGATTGATTCTTGAATGTAAGACATTATAGTCCTCCTTAAAATACGTATTCTAAATTCAATATTGAAATTTACTACTATGTTAAACTAGCCCCATTTAGGCAAAAAATAAAAGCCTAGCCGAATATAAATAGTTACTTAATAAATATAGACGTTGGTGCTGCATCATTAATGCAATCTAAAATATCTTCATAATAACCGTCTTCTTCGGCATATTCTCTAGCGAGTTCCATACGTTCTTTGTAAGTATAACATTTCTCTTCAGGTGTTCTCATAACCTCGTCATCACCACAGTTATAACTTTTACCAGGACCAATTAAAGATAATAACTCATCTACAAGAACAGCATTCTCTAAAAGATCTTTTCTTAGCTTATTGACGATTCTACTTGAATAGTAAGTATTACCGTTTTGGTCTATAAGAACTTCTCCTGATTTGGCTGGTCTAAGATTTATCTTTTCTACCTGATTAACTTTAATATCATCATCAGTGACTACATAGTTACCTAAATAGCTCATATCATACACATCATCGTATATATTAGTAATCTCGTTAGTATCATAATCATAGCTGCTCATAGTGGTTACCTCTTCCTTTAACTGATGTCTAATAAACAAAACGTTGGAGGGAGAGTTAACTCAAATGAGTTAACAGCTAGACTCTTATTTCTTATTCATAGTTATAGTATACAATTAAAGATATCTTTGAAACATCACTATAATCCTATAAAGAAAGGAGACTGAGAATGTCCGATGAAACAACTGACATCAGACAGGGTAAAACTTTAACCGAGATTAATCAAGAATATAAGAATCTTAAGCCTACGGTTGATTCCCAAATGATGTTACAATTCATTAAAAAGAATGGTATATACAATCCGACATCTCTAGATAGATATCATAGATTTGCTAGGTTCTCTAAGATAGATCCATATAATCGTGTCGGTATGACTAGAGAATATATATTCTTTACAAAACCAGATTTACAAATCTTCTTACATGATAAGAACTTTTCTATTGGTAGTGGTGGTAGCAATGATATGTCTAAAACATTCATTGACTCTGTGGCCAATAATCCACTATTTGTAGAAGCAGCAACTAAATATCCTGAGGTATTGCATCAACTATGCTATTCTCAAAACCGTTCTGAGCCATTCGTTAATCTTCTTTCAAACCAGAAAACTTCTAATGTTGATTTACCAGCTATTAGTGTAGCTAATGATTATGAGACATCTAGAAATATTTTAGGTTCTTCCGTATTCTATCGAGGGACTTCAATAGAGAGTGATGAAAACCATGAATTCAGTGTAGAGTTTCTAGATACTAAGTATCTAGAGGTCTACATGTTTTTCAAGCTGTTTGATGAATATTCTAGATTGAAGCACTTTGGTAGAATCAATCAGCCTAATAAAGCTTATGCTATGCAACGTATTATACATGACCAAATGTCTATGTATAAGTTCATAGTATCTGAAGATTCTGGTGGTGAAGATATTATCTATTGGGCTAAATACGTTGGGGTATACCCTAAAACTGTACCACGTGATGTATTTAGTGATATGGCAGATGGTTCTGATTTAAGATTTACTGTTAGTTTTAAATCTACATTTGTTTTTGATATGGAAGTTGATACATTGCATGAGTTCAATCAACTATGTAGTCTATATTCTGGTGGTAATACTACTGGTGGTGGTTATATAGATGCATTAGATGGTTGGTCTGGTGATTGGATGCAGGCTCCATATATTGCTGGTCTCAATGGTGATGGTAGGAATCAATATAAGTTCTATAAACTTAAATGGAAAGCTCCATCTGATTCTTATAACTTCACGGATAAAAACCCTAGAGGGTATGATGAGGCTAGAAAGAATTTACAAGAATATGCTAGATATCGTGAGAAATATAACGTTTAGGAAGGGGGGAGATTAATGGCTAATGAACTATTGACGAACTCTAATATTTATGATCTTAACTCATATATTGATGCCGTCAAGAAAAAACATATCCAAGAAGATGATCTTACCCTATCTATGGGTATATTTGGTTATCTAAGTGACGTATTCTCTACATCTCTACAAAATAATATCATCATGGCTTCGGAATTTGGTAATGAAGCTATTCCAACTAGAGCTAAATTCGAAAAGAATGTAATTGCTCATGCTTTAGGTTTAGGTATTAAGAATATTAATGCTAGACCTGCATATATGGATATAGTATTTACTATCTCTGAAGATGTACTATTAGCTAATATGCGTAATGATGTATTTACATTTGATAGAGAGGTAGCTATTAATATTGGTGGATTTGAATTCCATACTGAATATGATATTTTAATCCGTCGTGTAGTATTACCAGATGGTGATTATGTGTATACTGCTCAGTATGACTTATCTGCTTATAATCCAATTATCGATTCATTTGAAATCATTGACCCATACTTACCACCAGTGGGTCGTATTCTTGATGAGAATGAACAAAAGATTGCAGTAAGATGTCGTATACGTCAATATACATATACGAAAAACACTGCTACAATTCTTAATAGAAACCCTATTGAGAATAAAACTTATCAGTTTACATTCGATGATCAGTTAGCTGGTTTCGATGTAACTATTAAGAACTATGGTAGTCAACCAGTTAAACTCTTACCTATATATGAAGGGTTACATACTGGTAGTGAAGTAAACTACTGTAGCTATACTTATATAGATGAGAAGACTATTAGATTAGTATTTAGTGATACTTCTAATATTCCTGGTATGAACTCTGAGATCTCAGTTAATCTATATACTACTAAGGGTTCCGAAGGTAACTTCAAATATATAGACCCTATCCAACTATATCCTATCAGTGATAGATTTAACTATGACCGTTTGTTCATGGTTATTACTCCAATAGGTGACCCATTAGGTTTACCTGCATCTGAAGATGGTTTGGATAAGAAGACTATTGATGAGTTAAAGTTAATGATTCCTAAAGAAGCATTAGCTCGTGGTAGTGTAACTAACTCTAAAGACGTTAATAACTTCTTTAACTCTTTAAGCTATGGGTTACCTAAGAATAAGTTATACTTCTTCAAGAAGATGGAATCTCCATTGTATCGTTTATATTATGCTTATCTTTTAGCAAGCACTGATACACAAATGATTCCAACTAATACAGTTCCTATAGAATTGATTAGACGTGACTTTGATAATGTATCTAGTGAAAACTATATCTTCAATACTGGTAATACTATCCAATACGACGCTGGTGGTAACGGTAAAGTTATTTATGATAGATCAAAAGAAGATTTAGAATCTATAAATAAGATTAAGTTCTTATACTTCAATCCATTTATGATTGTAATCAACAAGAGCCCTCTATACGCTTCATATTATATTAACTATATGGATACTAAGAAGGCTCTTGAGTTTGAGTATATCAATAAGGCTTCCAAATACCAATTCATTTGTAATAATCTTAACTGGAAGAGAGAATACTTCACTGATAAGAATACCTACAAGTGTACAGTTAAGCTAGTTCAAAACATTGATAGAAATATTGGTGTCGTTCATAAAGATAATGAACTAGATCCTGATGAGATTACTAGTGTAGATCTTAAAGTCTTAGGTGTATTCTATAAAGATGGTAAACCTGCACGTTGGACTCAAGGTAAATTCAAGAAGTACAATGAAACAGAGTTCTCTTTCTTATATGAGTTTGATATGGAAACAGACAACTCTATTGATACACTAAACCAACTTAAGATCTTAAATCTTAAAGAAGCTGGTTCTGATAATGACTTGTATGGCTATATGCCAAACAATACACAGTTCAAGATCTTTACATTCATTAAGAATAAAGATGGAGAGAATGCTGGTACATATAAGTCTGAACAAATCTTCACTAGTGGTAACTTAGATGGATATAGTCTTACTAATATCTACAACACTCGTGGCGGTGTAGACTTTATGTATAACTACTCTGACATTATCGAATCTAAAGTTAAAGTTACTAAGTTGGATAATGGTACACTAAGCTATACTATAGACAAAGTTCCTATGGTTGGTTGGTCTTTCATTAATACTGAAATGAAATTACAAAAGTTCATTTTAGATTTAGAAAAGAAACGTGTGCATATCAATCAGTGTTTGAACGTACTAGAAGACTCATTCGGTATTGACTTTAAATTGTTTAATACATATGGCCCATCTAAACTATTCTATGTAGAAGATGGTAAACCATTGAATAGAACTAACTTAAGTTTACGATTCAGAGTTAAGTTTATCAATACTAGTACTAAAGAGATGATTACATTGATTAAGAATGATATTCGATTATATATCGAAGATACCACTCAAATCAACAATCTTCATATACCAAATCTTATCACTTACATTACTGATAAGTATAAAGATGTATTAGTGTACTTTGAGTTCTTGGAATTTAATGGATATGGTCCTGGTATTCAGCATATCTATCGTAGAGATGAAATGATTGTCGGACGTATACCTGAGTTCTTGAATGTCAATACTGCTAATACTGAAGAAAATCAATTAGATATTGAATTCGTTATTGTTTAGTAAAGGAATTAAAAATGGACGAACTATTATTAGTCGATGATCTCGGCACGCTATTAGAAGACACTACTGAAAGTATTGAGTCTTTGGAGTCTGTAATTGAATCTTATGATGCCAAAATCCAAGAGTTATTCGATAAAGAACAACAGCTTTTAGCTGAAGGTGCTTCCGAAGTTGCTATCGAATGCTGGTGGGCAAACGAAGCATCCAATAACCCATATATGGGTAAATCTGGTGCTGACTTCTTTAAAACTTGTCATGACCAAATGGCTAAATGGTATAAGAGCTCTAAAGTAGGTAATATTCAAGAGGTTATCGAAAAAACAGAAAATCTTGAAATTATCCGTGCTAATGCTAAAAAGAAATTCTCCAAGAAGTTTAAAGTAAATACTTTATATGGTAAACCATTATTTGACCATATTAACTTATTTACAACTTTCATTGCAACTCCGCTTAAAAACCTTTTAGGCCAATTCGAGCATCTTGCTGGTTTATTTACAGCATCCCGTGCTCGTATCCAAAGCGGCGAGTTATTTAATGATGCAATTAGAAATAACTCTTTTGGTACTACAGAAATCGGTCAATCTTTCATCTCTTCTCATATCGATGAAATTATCAACTTCTTAGATTTTGACTGGTTGAAATTGGATCGTTTATATGTAAGTGGTATGGACGAATTAGCCAAACAAGTAGAAATGCAAATTGAAGCCAAATTCAAAGGTGCTATGTTAGCTACATACCCTATTTGGCGTTACCAAGCTGAACGTTTTATTTTCGCTATGCATCGTCAACAACTTGATGCTATTCGTGAAAATATGCAAACAGCTCATGATATTTGCGTATTCTTGCTTAAACTTAAAGATGGTAAAAACGAATCTTATGAATTAGAAGATGCAGAATTGCTTGATTTAGATATAATCTAATAACAAATATGTATAGAGCATCTTCCTTTTATAGGAAAAAAATATTAACGTTAATACTTTTTAATTAAATGGAGGCTAATTAATATGGCATTCTTCACTGAATCCGTTTTAGAAGACGGTATTGTATTAGAAAATAAAGCAATGTATGCTAACGAATACGGCATGGACGCTATCATGATGGAATGTGCTGAATTCGATAAAGAAACTTTCTCTGATTTGGTAGTAGCTGATTTCCGTGAAATGGCTATGATCCACGAAGGTGCTTCTGAAGAAGCTATTCAAGAAGGCGTTATTGAAACGCTTAAAAAAGTTGGTAAAAAAATCGTTGAATTCGTTAAAAAATGGTACGCTAAAATTAAAGCTTTCGTATCCAATATGGTTTCTAAAATCTTAGGTCGCTTTACTTCTGACAACAAAAAAGTCTATGAAAAATACAAAGACAAAGTTAAAGAAAACAAAAATGCTGCATCTACAGAAATCAAATGGGTTAAAGATTGCAAAAAATGCTTCACTACTATCGAATGTGGCGTAACTACAGCTGATGTTGAAAAAATGGTTGGTCAAGCTACTACTGGTAAAGTTGAATTCGCTGATCTTAAAGAAGTTAAAACAGCAGTTAAAAACTTGATGGGTTTAAAAGATCAAGATGGTGATATTACTACTAACTCTGTAATCAAACACTTCATCGGTGAAGAAATCGATTCCACTTTCGGTAAAGAACAAGCTGACATTGAACGTACATTGCAAAATGGTGACGCTGTTATGAAAGCTATCCAAACTACTGGTAACACTGCTCAATCTCTTATCAAAACTTCTGAAGGTTTGTTCAAAAACCCTAAAGAAAACGAAAGCAAACGTTACACTATGTATCGTCAAGCTGTAATGCAATTAACAGCTGCTGTAAACACTTTGATCAAAGGTCAAATCGCTGCAGCTCAATTGGTATTGCGTCTTGCACGTACTGCTTACATCAAAGCTGCTAAATAATTTTAGTTTACTTGTAAACTGACTATTATGTAAAATAATTTATAAGGTATGGGGTACATCCTCATACCTTATAAATATTTTTTTATGAGGTAACTTATGGAAAATAAACAATTCTCCTTTAGTTATATTATGGATGCTACTGATAATAAGTTGGTTACTGGTAAATGCGATATTTCCCGTAAGCAATTTATGTATTCACTAGTAGAAGATATCCGTAACCACGAAGCTAAAGGGTTACAAGAATTCTACCGTGGTGTGTTAAACGCTGATGGTAATGTAATCAAATACAAAGCCGTAAGCGAAAACTTATATAACGTATACCGTAAGAACTTAAAGACTATTGTAGAAGCGTATGGTAAATCTTACAATGATGCTGTATCTACATTGGCTTATGTAAGTTCTAAAGATAAACGTTTCTTAAAAGAATTTGCTAATCAAGCTGACTGTAAAGGACTTAAACTTAAGAAGTTATTCTTCGAAGAGTCTAAGTATACTCCAGCGGTTAAAGATGCTTTCAAATCTATTAGCAAAATCTATGAAAACTTCTACCATAGTCCTAAAGAAGATCTTGATGGTGTAATTAAAACTATCAGTGAAAACTTCAATGTATTAGAGTCTGGTATTCGTGGTTCCGTAATGGGTAAAGAAGATCATTTGACTTATATGCAATTGATCGAGAAAGTCGAAAACCCTGTTACTGAGACTCGTGAAGTTACTTTAGAAGATGCTAGTGAATTATTGAAAACACTAGACACTAATAAGAAAGAAAAGCTTACTGATCTTAAGGCTGGTAAAGAAAATGCTATCAAAGAATATGACTATATCTTTAGTAAATTAGATTCCATGAAGATGGGTGAAATCAATCCTGATACTGTACGTGAAGTAGCTAAGCTTGAACAAGCTTTGTTACATCAATTACAAGAAATGGCATTGACTGATTTGTATAAATACAATAATGCTATCTTCTTAGCTGAAAAAGCTATTGAATCTGATCGTGTAACTTTACTTAAAGCTATTTACTTAACAGCACCAGAAGCTATTTCTAAAAACTCTGATATCAAATTGGCTACTTCTCTTGTAGCATTGACATCTAGTGATAAAGATGGTTTAGCTGAAATTGAACACTTGATCAAATTAAGTGAAACATCTGTAAATCTTGAAGCATGTATTCTTGAAGCATCTACATTCGCTAAGAAAATTGATGTAGAAAATAAACTTCAACGAATCAACGAAGGCGTAGCTGATAAGTTCTCTGGTTTCTTAGGTAAACTTAAAGACTTCATCAATAATATCTACACTAAATCTTCTGATTGGTTCAAGAAGTTCACTGGTATCTCTAAAGAGTATATCCAAAAGAATATGGCTGTAATGGATAAAGAGTTCAAAGCTATCAGTGATCTTAAAATGTTTGACTATGATAAAGCCAAAGCTAATATTAGCAACGCTGGTTTAATCAATAGCTTATCTTCTAAGATTACTTCTGATACTCAAGCTATTGCTAGTGGCTCTAAATCTGTAGATGATGCTGTTAAAGAATTGGAAAACTCTTTAGTTGGTAACACTGAGGGTGAAACTTTCAAAGATAAATGTAAGACATTCTTCTATGGTTCCAAAGAAGTAGTATCTTACCAAATCAAGAATATGAAAGAATTAGCTGAGTACTGTTTGAATATCGATAACTTAACTAAGTTATTCGAATCTGATAAGAATAAAGCTTTGGCTGATGTAGACAACTTGATTAAATTGGCTACAGCTAACCAACAACAAAAAGCAAATGAATCTGCGTTCTTATACAACGATCAATTGTTCTTAGAAGATGATGCTAATGGTGGTAATAACCCAGCACCGGCAAACAATGGTAACCAACCATCTCAACCAGCTAATAATCAACCACAACAAAATCAAAAGACTATCGGTAACCAAGATAGTAAAGATTCTTTATCTGGTAAAATAAATGAAAATCCTAACAAACCTAACGGTGGTGGTAATAACAACGTACAGCAATATGCTAAACGTGTAACTTCCACAGTGGCTACATTGATGTCTATCCGTATTGCTGCAGCTGAACGCTTTGCTTCTGATTTCTATAAAATCATTAAGCAACACGTTAAATACTACGAGGGTGATAATGGTAACAACCAAAACAATAATCAACCTCAAGGTAATGGCGATCAACAAAATCAACCCGCTAAATAAATAAAAGAAACTCCCATATAGGCAATGCCTATATGGGAATCTTTTTGTCTATTCTTTCTTTTTCTTAGAAGGGAGTTTATGGAATGTAAGAATCGTATTAGCTACAAGTGTAGTACCATTATTATCATATACTTCTTGTTTAGAAACTAGTATATATTCACCACTACGTGTAGTCTTTTCTGTTTCGTTACTAATCATATACTTAATATTGATATTAAATATATCATTATCCAATTCTAGTTTATGAACTGTAATAGTACTCTTTTGTAAGTCTAACGCATGCTTAATATTCTTTAAGATATTGATATTGTCATTAGGTAAACGAATAATCTTTTGTTTAGCTAATGTCTCTACTGTATCTAAAGCAATACTTACTAAGGATTCACCATCAGAACCAATATCACCTAGATCTTTAAAACTATCAATAGATAACTGTGCACCCTGTTTAATTACATTAAACGTATCACGCATACTATTGAATTGCTGTCTATACATTTGCTTATTATCTATAAACATTTGCTTAGCAGACTCAGCTTGTGATTTAAAGTCCTTAATTACCATATTGCCACCCTCAAGCAATTTATTACTAAAGTCTGTGGGTATACCTTGGGCCTTGTCTACAAATGCCTTTATCGTTGCACCAGCATTCCTATTTAGCTTGTTTGAGGTATCCATAGTCGCTGTATCTTTTGTAATTCCTTTACCATAAGCATCTGCACTAGTAAACATCTCTTGAAATGGACCACTAAATTTCTTTAAATGTTTTAGATCTACATCTTGATATTGTCTAGAATCTACTGGTGCTTTTGGGTTAATACAGTATGTAACTTTATCAGGTAAATCCATTAACGTTGTAGTCACATTACCAATATTTTGAGACCAACCGACAAACCCCCTAGAGAATTGTGCCATGCCTTTCTTATGAGTCTCATCAGTTTTCTCTGCATCTTTCTTAAAGTCCCAGCATGTGGTCTGTAAACCACTTAGATTATCTTGGAAGTTTATAGGTTTAATACCACCTACATAGTTACGTGTACCTTCGATATTATATATCTGACCGGTATATGCTTTTACATACTCATCAAAGTTAGGTATACACTTATTGATGTATTTGCCATACTTATCATTAGCTTCGTTTATCTGGACTAATATATTCTTTACATCATCTATTTGACCAATTTGTTGTAATGCCTCTTGTGGTAAAGAAGCTATAGTTGCTCTTGTTTGATTGTATAGGTCTAGAGTGGTTGTTTTAAAATCATCAACTTGCTCTTTCATTTCAATCATTCTACCCTTAATCTCATACGTGGTTCTATGGATATTTTGTACCACATTACGTACTTGCCCAGAGAAGACTTTTACATTATCCATGATATTAAGGATATTCTTATATGCACCTAAGATACCACCAAACCCTTTATGTTTCTTTAGGAAAGATTCTTGCTTTTGTTTAGATGCATCTACTACTGCAGCAATACCTTCCATGGATTTATCTATTAAGTCATCACTATTGAAATTGGTATCATTCATAGGCACAATCATATCATAAGCTTTATCAGTATCATTAGTTTCAATACCACGAACCATACCATCTTCACCCATTAATGGTTTTACATCAATCTTAATGGTTGGATATCTATCATTCTTACGTAATACAGATTTACCAGCTTTAGATACAAGATACGTATTATCAAAATCCATAAAGAATCTATAACCCGTTTCATAGAATACTTTTACACTGTTTAAGTAATCTATAGACTTAGATAATGATTCTTTAGGGGATAGTATCAATTGTGGTATTGAATCTTTATAATCAAATGGTTCCATTAATAATGGAATACCATTATTAAGTAACTGCATTACAATATCTTGCATATTAGAGTCATACACAGTAAGATTTGCAGGTTTTTGTAATGCATCAGATAGCCGTTTAGATACCATACCAACACGAATAAGTCTAAACTTATCTTTATTTTCAGCTTCTTCTTTAGTTGGTGCTTTATTATCCCATTCCTTATTAGGGTTTACATCACCCTCAATGAGATATGTACATTCTTCTTTAATATAAGCCTCTACAATATTTGTAGTCGACAATGTATTAGTATTCTTCTTATTTATAGTCAATACCATAGTCGATTCTTTATTATCTTTAATCATTAAGTCGACTATATTAGTATCAACGCTCATAGTTACCGTTACTATTGGCATATTAAGATCATCATATTCTTTATTGATGATAATCTGTTTTATATTCTCTTGCTCTATAGGATATGATTTAACTTCACTACTACCTCTATGGTTGAAATCTATCCTAGCCATATATTCATAAGTGAGCTGCATATGTATCACCTCAAGAAAAAAAAATAAAGTACAAGGACCGATAGTGGCCCTTGTACTAGAATGTTGAGGACTATAGTCTAGTTAGATCTAGTGGATGGTTAGCAAAATACTTATTATTAAGACTCTTAACCATATCAGGATCTATTAGATTTACATTCCATCTTATATCCTCAACTGGTTTACCAGCTAATATATACTTATTGTATTGATGTAACACATCAACTGCTTTAAAGTTACTGAATACTTTATTAGGGTCTAAGTTCTTATTCAATAACTGACATAGTTCGGCTATATCGGCAAAACTACTAACATAGTTTGTACGTTTATGAGCTAAGAACTGTGGTACGACTTTAATAATCTTATCAGTACGTATACCTGTACCACTCACACTGCGTTGTTTTACACCTAGAAGCGACATAATTAAACTTAAAGCATCTCTAGGGATTGTATTGATTAATTCTGGTTCAGATATAGAGCGTTTAAGACTTTCAATATACTCTGCTATACAGTTATCTATATTAATAGTCTTACATTCTAACTCGCCGAATCTATACAAGTGTTTAATCTGTACAGTCTGTGTCATAGATATAGGAATCAATTGATGATTCATTACAGATCTACTTAGAATGATATTAGGATTATAGTTACCACTAGCAAACTCATCATTCATAATAGAATAGATTGATACTGATGGGTCTACTGGAGCCTCAATAAAATATACATCAGGAAGATACTTACAAAGTATATTCAATACGTACATATTATGCTCAAGATATTCCTTAATGCCTATAGCCATCTCATAATCATTCAATGAGTTCTGATTATAAGTTGGTAGTTCTTCTACTGCTGTAGGGAAATATCCTGTAGTATAAATTAAGAAGATCTTTGTATGTACACAAAAGTATCTTCTATAAAAGTCTCTATAGTGGCCGACTAAGTTAGTTATATATGCCACTAAGTCATGTTTAGCTATAAGAAGCATATTATTCTTATAGAAGTCTCTAAAGATATGATACAAGTCAATATAGATATTCAAACCTGTAGCATCACTATTAGTAAACTCTCTAATAGTTAAATCATTTAAAACACGGTAAGGAATCATATTAGATATGATGATTCCCTCTACGCTAGCTTTATATCTTGATTGTAATTCTTGCATTGTTTATTACCTCCTATAGTTATAATATATAACTAATTAGGCATTTCCACAATACTTACAATGCACAGAGTTTCTTAACTTACGTAAACATGTATTACATATTGGAGTAGAGAATCCCTTAGGTGGGGATGATTGTGATTTACCGCAGATGATACAAGTGAATGGTAATCGTTCTGCTTTAGCTAATCGTTCTAGACAGCTATCACAAAACATTAGTTTCATATCACGTACATCACGTTGGTCTATCTTATGACATGCTTGACATTCAAAATCCCAGTATTGTACATAACCAGGGTCTTCATTATCAAACTTACATGTTTCCCATATACATCTACCATTATTATTTAAGTATACACAAGTTTTTCTTTCACATTTTTCAAACTGTTCATAAGGGGGTTGGGTATCACCCTTTAGTTTGTTTTCTTCGGATTGACCGCTACCAAAGCTCATTTCTTTTCACCAGATTTCTTTTTAGAATTAGTACGTTTACGACGTTTCTTTTGTGCAGGTTTTTTATCTTCTTTCTTTGTAGCTTCACGAATAGCTTTAGCTATACCATCAATAACTTCTTTATTAGATACAGTTGCACCGCTAAGTAATGGAGAGATATCTTCATGGTATTTAGGATTCTTTTGAATATCCTTAAACTTCTCAGCCATATCTTTTATACCATTTACTGTAGAGTTAGGTGATTTCTTATACCATATATCAATCTTAGCATCTACTTCTTTGATTTCTTCCTCAGTTAACTTTAGATCGTCCTCATCTAACTCTAAACTACGCATTGCCTCTACTCCATATATCATAGAGTCTACTTTATCACCATCAGTATCAGTTTTAACTTTTTCTTTAGGTGGAGATGCTGGTCTAATAGGCTTTTTACTCTCAGGAAGTTGAATAGAAATATTTTCACCAAACTGTGGTGGTGTAGTTCCTTTAGGTACAAAGAATCCTGGACCGTTTGGTATTTGATATAAATCATATTTAGGTTCTTCTTTTTTACCTCTAAGCTTTTGCCATAATCTTTTAGCCCAGGTGTTTATAATCTGTTTCAATGTCATAGTCTCCTCCCTATTTAATAATATAATCTATCTCTTTAGTTATACCTTGGTTTTCTAAGGACTTAGTTATACCTTTAGCTTGTTTCTTAGTATATACTTTATCCATAAAGTATATATCTATTTCGACTCTAGGTTTTACTGAATAGAATCGTCTTACAGAACCGTCTACAACTAGAGTGTCATCTAACCAAATATTAGCATTAAACATATCAGAATATTTCTTACCAATATTATCCCAGTCTGGTTTAGACAAAGGTCTAATTAAACCAACTTCGGCTAATGCTGTTTCTTTCTTATTGAAGTATTGTGGTGTTTTAAGATAAGCATTAAACTCAACTATAGTTGGAGTGTATAGCATTTGTTGTATTTGATTCAACTCACCAGAGTCTATCATACGTCTCATGCTACTATTATCTTCTAAACCTGTTGGTGAATATACCTTAACAAATGAGCCATTACTTAAAGCAGCATTTGCTAAGTTATATCTATTAACTAATTGGAACCTAGGTCTTGGTGCACCCTCAGGTTCTTCATATAAGATAACTCTAATATGACTATACTGTGTACTATCGATAGCGTTATGATATGCTTCCATAATTTCAGCTTGTTGTTTATTACTAATACCTAGTTCATTAGATATATATTGTAATCTATCATAATGATCATTAGGTATTTCTCCATATTTCTCTTCATACTGAAGAAGTTTCTCGTGTCTTGTTTTTCGTTTCATGTTATAAGTGTCCTCCTTTCTGTGAATAAAAACCCCGATAAGACACTTATGGTCTTATCGGGATGTTTTTGTTCTTATATTAAACTACTTATACATATGGAGTATTCTATTCATTACAGTTTGAGTTAATGCTTGCATTGGGCCATTAGATAATAACTGTGTAGCCTGTCCTTTGATGGACCAGTATGATAATCTAAATGCACGACCAATGTCTGTTTGGTTAATGTTTACACCAGCCATATTAGCTAGGTAAGTTAAAGCATTTACATTCTTTAATGAACTTTCCATAGATAGATTGCCAGATAGGTCGCCTATTACATCTGGAGCAATGATATTCATACTATGATATAAGTCTTTAATATCCATAGATACATCAACTACAGTTGGTAGACCATCAATAGTCCAACCACCATCAGTACCCTTAGTGATAGATAATGAACCAATCATACCACTATCAATACTAAAGAAACCTTTATAGAATGCTCTGACTAAGAATGGTGATGCATAACCATTAGCACCCATTTGTCTTGGAGCAGCCATACAAATTAGATGAATAAGTGGCGCACCAATATTTAGGAACCAGCTATATTTATCAAAGTCTGGTGTAGTCAATTTAATATTTACAGTATAACTTACGCTATGACTAGAGTCTGACCATATTTCTGGGAATACTAGTTTACCACCAGCAAATACAGTTTTAGCACCAGTCTTTAAGTTATCAATAAATGTACCAAAGCTACCAAACATGCTATCTCCAGCATTCTTATTGTCTGATGCAGTATTATTGATTACATTGCCACTACTAGTATTAGCATTATCATAAAATGAGATATTAGTTAAACCGGTAATGAATTGTAGCTCTCTAACCATACCAGACATCTCATTAACTTTAGATGCTAATTGAGATTGAGTTGTATCATTACTAAAAGATTCAGAAATAGATGTTTCTGAATTTAGATAGAATGCTACAGCACCATAATAAGATAATTGTTTCGATAATGAAGATGTAGATGTTAATGTAGACCAATCAAAGTTACCAATTTTACCACCATACGGCGAATCTTCATCAGATATACCTAGGTATGCAGCTAATGCATTAGTCATAGCATTTACATATGTAAAATACTCTTTCTTAGCAAAACGTAATTGGTAATATTTAGTTTCTTTACCCTTACCAACTATACCATCAGCTAATGACTGTAAGGATATACCATCAGCACCACCAGATAGTTTCTGAATCAAAGCATTCTTTTCTTTACTAGAGTATCCAGCTAAGAATTCTGGTAATCCTGGTGTTAAAATCAATAGAGGAATCTTAGATGCTATTTTAGCACCAAAAGTTCTACCAATATCAGTACCAGGAATACGTCTATCTGCTATATCCATCCATTGATATGGCATACCAAATACACGATATAACTGAGACGTTTCAAATTCATTAATATTGATATTATAAGCATTAAAGTTTGATGCTGCTGCCATATCAGCAGTAGATGCTAATGAATCTTCATATTCACGTTTTTGACCAGCAGCTACATCTTTACCAGAGTTCTTTATAATGGCATCTCTACCAGCTTTATAACCCTGCTCTAATGTCATACCAGCATTACCTTGACCAGCAACAGCTTTAACTGGACTTTTATTAGCACCTTTAGATGCACTACCATTAGTATAGTCTACAGCTGTACCAGCTACACCAAGTTCAGTTACGATATTACCTTTAATCATCTTTTGATTTTCAGCACTACCAGTACCCCAGTAATCAGCTGATACTTCGGCAGCTTTTTGTCTAATTACTGCTTGTTGTTGAGGACTCATACCAGTATAGTTGGCTATCTCTTTAGCCATACGGTAATATTCTATTTCACCATCAGTCATCTTATCAGTACCAAGACGTTCAGCTGCTTCTGTGAATAGGCTATAGTTAGCTAAGTCTGTTGGGCTTGGTGGTTTACCTAAAGCCAGTTTCTCTGTACTACTAGAGTTCAATACTGTAGACATTGTCTTCTTAAGTTTATCAGCATCTCCACCGATACCATCTAAACCTTCACTACGTAAATTATCTAATGCTTTATCTGCCATATCCGTAGCAGATGATGCCACTTTGAAGTAAATACCATGGGGCAGTGCAGCTTCCCCGTTTATTTTCCCCGGAATGGATCCTCTTCGGCTTTAGCACGTGCTTTAGCATACATACCATCAGAGTTTTCGTTATTATAACGAGCATATGGGTCATATTGTTTAATCATAACTAATGTGCTAGTTGGGATCCATTGGTTAATACCATTCTTAACACGATGACCTAATAAAGTCAATCGACGAGAAGAATCAAGCATATAAACTACATGATAGCAGTTAGGTAAGCAAAGTTCTTTAGCAATCTTTTGACCATATGCGTTTACAGAACCTGGTTTAATACCAACGATATCATTGTATTTCAATGTGCGAGAATCTACAGGTGGGTATTGAGCAATATTAGAAGTATCTTCTTCTAAGTAATCAAATGTACCATATGTAGAAGAAATACGTACCCAACGTTCTGGTCTACCTGGTTCACTTACACGACCCCAAACATTTTCACGTTCTTTAGAGATTTCTGGTGGAACTGCATAAATAATACCAGGAGCAAAGTCATAAATATGTACTACTTCACCTGGACGTACGAATGCACGCATAAGACCACGATCATCTGGTGTTTCACGTACATATAAAGGTTTTTTACTTGTATTGACATAAACTTTATATTCAGCCTTTTTTTCTGAGGCTGTATTGTTATCAATAGTTGGCATATTATTTACCTCCATAAAAAGAAAAATAAAAACTTAATAAGATGTTCCCACTAGGCCTTTTTTCTGACCTAGTGGGTTATCTATTATAATTCTGGATCCCAAGGAATACCCATAATATCTTTTACATGTCTACTAAGTTCAATAAGAACTTTATTCATAGCAGCCATAATAAGTACAGAGCCTACCATACGGCCATTAATGGAATGGGTAGCTAGTAGTGTATGTACTTTTTCATTTTTACGGTATTCACTTACAGGTTCTTTACCTTTAGGGAAGATAGATTTAACTACACCTTTTAAAGCAGAGTAGTATACTAGTTTATCACCTACACCCATAGTATCATCATACTTCACATAGAATTCGATAAGAACTTTATCTTCAGCATGTTTAAGTTTACCAGTTGCAGGTAATTTACCAGTAGCATCATATTCTTTTGTAGATATATTCAATTTTTCAAGACGTTTCTTAGTCTTATTGATTGTAGATTCATAATCTTCTACAGTCTTACGTAATGTAGGAGATAATTCTTCTAATTCATTGGTACGATAAATCTTAATACCTTGTAATACACCAGTAACTTTAGATTTAACTTTAATTTTACCTAAGTCTCCAGCTTCATCTCCATTTAATTTAAGCTTAGCTAGGATATCATTAGATGTATCATCATCTGAAGCTATTTGATAGGTAAATAAAGTATCACCCTCTTGTACAGGTGTACCTACTTTAGCAATGAAGTCTACTATATCCTCTTTATTAAGTCTTACGTCTATTTGTAATACTACATCAGAAGACATATCACCAGATAATCTATCAGATATGATGGCGCTATCTTCAAAACCTTCATCAGTATTCATAATAGCAATCTTAGCTAATGTACCAATATTGTATGATAAGTTACCAGTACCGACGTTATCAGAATAACTAGATTTATCGTATGCTACAATATCACCAGGTTTAACTTTAGAACCGACTTTAAGATCTGTATCTAATTTAAGATTAACGAAGAAACCACCATCAGAGTTCTTTTCTATACGATTACGTAAATCAACGTGCTCAACCATATCTTGTTCAGGATATCTAATAATCATATAGTCATCAGTAAGCTCAGTGATTACACCTTTATATTTGGCTTTAAAAGCAAATGTATCAGATGTCATATACGGTAATGCTTGGTCTGCACCATTAGTTACCAATAATGGATCACTACGTCTAGTTCTCATACCATGCTTAGACGTTTGAATAAATGTCATAGCTGTACGGAATGGGTCATCGTGTGTAGACCCTAATGGAGTTAATGCTTCAGTGATGGATAACGTATTAACATCATTCATCTTACCTTCTTCGTTTTTGTTATTATAGATATAGCCACGTGTATCATTAATAGCCATATTAATCGTAGTCTGTCTATTAATACCAACGTTACCAGCAAAACCTGTAGACATAGCTAGTTTATTAACCATAGATTTATCATAAGTACGTTTTTCTAGGTTATAAGATCTATCAGAGTTCAAACCAGATAAGCCTTTGAATGTAACTGTATTAGCGGTTTCCATTTCAAGTAATGGTGTTAAGATACTTAAGTCAGATGCCGTAGAGTCTGCTAAAGTTAAATCAATTACAGCAGAACGTTTCATAAACATCTTGCTATCAGTTCTACCATTCTTATATTCAGCTAAGAATAATTGATATGCTGTAGCCAAAGACTTATAAACAAAGTGAGCTAAACGTTCATTAGTACGGAAACGGTTACCAGTGATATCAGTATGCTTATTATATTGATTGTCTGCTAATAGACTACTAGCATAACCTAATGCTGTAATATAATCAGTTGGAAGATTATACTTCTTACATACTTCAACAGTGATAGGGTCCATCATTAGATTATAGAACGCATCTAAACCATTGGCTTTAATTCTACCACCATATTGATCTAATACATCTAACCACATAGATACGCCATTAGTTTCTGCTATAGTATAGTCTTCTGTATTGATTTCAAATAATCCAGATACTAGTAATGATGTTTCCGGGGAATCATCATATTCTAAGAAACCATCTTTAAACTTAATATAGTTCTTTGTAGCAGTTGGTCTCTTTTCTTGTACATTCCATTGCACTTTAGCTCTATTCAAAGCTTCAGATAACCCTACAGAATATGCCATTACACAGATAACTGGAATATTCATTTGGTTGATAGATGCCCTAGCATGTGCTACAGTTTTACCTTGCTTATAATACTTCTTAAACTGTTCTTGGTATGCTTCATCAGTCATTAGTTTAGAACCAATCATTCTAACTACATCATCATCTTCGGCTGCCAATAGAGTCTTATCTTTTGTATTGATGCCATAAGCCAGCATTCCATCGCCAGGGTCTTTAAACTCAGGTGCATTACGTAGCTCATCTTGGTTGAATAAGATTTTAGTGCCATCTTTAAATTCGATATATGAGAATTGAGATGCCATATCAATATATTCCATAGGAAGAATATACTTAGCGGTAATCTTTAAGTTGGAACCGATAACGATCTTCTTAATGGTAGTACAGCCTTTGTATTTATTCTCTAAGATTTTATATAGAGCTCTAATAATAGCAGCTGTAGTATTTGTAGACTTACCCTGTTGACCATACTTATTAATCATAATCTTATTATAGTTGGTAACCAACTGTGATGTTGTCGGACCAGTCTTAATAATAGGAAGATTGATTAATTGGCCAGATATAGTCTTATCATTACCACGTAATCTCATAAAACGATTATCAATTAACTTAGGTACATCGAATGTAAGATTATGTCTAGTACCATTAGCATCTTCAAGCTGAACTCTATATGTCCATACTGAATCTTCAGATGTAGATGTATCGTCTTTATCTATTTTAATAATAGACATAGGGATTGTCTTATTCTCAGTAAATGCATGTATAGCTCTAACTATATCAGCATCTAAATCATATTGCTTATCGAAGTTAACTTTCTTTAAACCGTCCCATTGTTCATCAATAGTTTGAACTTCAGGGATATCCATAGGTTTTAATGGTTGGTCTGCCTCATCTTCAAGCAATTGAGAAATTGGTTTATTATTTAAACTAGATTTCAAGAACTTATCATTCAATAGACTCATACGTTTACGTCTAGCTTGAGAAATATCTATTGTAGTATGTCTAGTCTCTTGTGCTTTAAGTAAAGCCACTTTAAGATTAACTTCTTCTTCAGCTTTCTTAATAGCTTCTGCTTCATCTGAAGAAGCATTTACTATATCATTAAGCTGATTAGATACATCTTCTTGGGCTTTCTCTTCTTCTTTAGAAGACTGAGGATCCAACAGTTTAGTTTCTGGTTCTTTAGGTTTATCTATATCAAGTACATCAGCTTTTCTAACGTCTTTAACTATATTAGTCTTAGAACCATCTACATTATTGATTTGGATACCAGATTGCTTTTCAATAGCATCAGCAACTTTGATTTTGATTTCTTCTTTGTTTTCACGTTCAGTATCTTCTACTGGTTCTCTCATAATAAGTTTACGGATATTTTGTTTAAACTTAGAGATAGCATAGTTATCGAAATCATCAAAGTTAACTTTGAACCAACCTGTTTTACCTAGGAAGATAAAATCAACCCCTTTGAAGTATTCTAGTTCATATGAACTAGTAGTATATAATCTAGTTATAATGGAGAAGATATTTATATCTTTAGTGATACTAAATAAACTAGATAGGTCAGCGTCTTTAGCCCAATCATGTACTGGGACTATAACAGTTTTCTTTGTATAAGAACCAAGACGTTTATCATTAACGAATCTAGCCATTAATGTAAATAAGATATCAGTCCCATAGTCTTTAGGGAATTTCTTATTATACTTATTCGTAAAGAATGCATCTGTATAGTAAGTCAAGTCATAGAATAGGTTTCTATTCATATACTTATCTATAGATAGTTTGGTAAATACGATATTAGGGAATTTCTCTCTAATAGTATCATAGTATGCCATGATTTCTTTTCTATTTCTAAAACGCTCTCTATATAGCATTTTAGATAGACGTTTATTAGTCATAGGACCTTCGACAGATTCACCAAACAAGATTAAATGATCACAAGTTTGGATATAGTCATCTGTAACTATATGGTCACCCTCAAGCACAAGGTCTAAGTCTGGTTGATAATCTAATAGTTCACCAGATTCGCTTTGTACTTGTCTTAATGGTGTAACGTAATAGCTATAGTTTGGTTCCACATAGTATGAACTAAACATAGCTAAGTTCTCTACTAATGGTGAATCCATTATATCTTTTACACCATCAAATGATTTAGCCATAAGAAATATACAACTACCAAAGCGTTTATTCTTCTTATTGATAGGGGTATAAAACTTAGAGTTTATCAATCGTAAAGGTTGTATACGGTCTACTAAGATAGCCATTCTATTAACCTCCAATTTGTTAATTCTGAGTATAGTATTCGTTTAATAGCTTGTTAAGGCTATACTATATAGCTTACTCCAAAATAATCTAACACTTATATAGAGTAAATAATATAAGCTGGTTATATTATTTAATACTATACAAAATCCATGGAGTAAAGTTAAGCTTAGAGTGGAAGTTTATATTATAAGTATAATAAGATCATTTTATTTTATTTATCTATTTCCCAATAGAAATCCGAACTTGAAAAATGTTATGACATAACCAAACTTGAAATATTATATGACTACTTTCTTATGATCTCATTATCTATTAATATAAATCATATTCCAAGTCGAGTAAGGGGATAAATAGTTAGTATTAAGCAATTATAGGTATCTTATACTACGTTACTCATTTTCTTTATTTATTGCGGTGATAACTTCAATTTCAAAATATACTAACCCCGTAATACAATATTACAGCTAGTCACCACAATAAAAACAATGCAGGGTTATATACTCAACCTTGTAGTATACTTGATCTCAAAAATAAAGATCCCCTATAGGATTATGAGTCCTATAGGGGTTCTTTCTGCTTTTAATAAATTATTACTAGATAAACAAGTTATTAATCTTATATAGCCTAAGTGAGGTACAGTTATGACTGATAAGAGCAAAAAAGATATGTTAGAATCGGGAAATATGAGCTTTATTGATTTCTTAAATCAAAGCACACCTATTGAGTTGAATGAGTTTCTCAAATCTAAAGGGAAACGAAAAGTAAGATCTATGTTTATACGTCTATAAGACTTATAATATAAAACTAATTTTCTTTATGGAGGAAACAAACTATGAGTACTGTAAAAGAATTAATGGGACAAATCAAAGCTGAATTGAAACATGCATCTGCTTCTAATAAAGATGAAGCACGTGTGATGGCTGCTATGCTTAACGACACTAATTTCAAAGTTGGTGTATATGATTCTACTGGTAAAGTTGGTGAAGTATGTATCGCTGATGACTACCGTAATATCTTAGCTAATGCTATTTCTTCTACAACTAAAATCTCTAAAGAAGAAGCTACTGTATTAGCAGCTGGCTATGAAGCTAAGAAAGCTGATGCTGAGCGTATGTTAAACATCGTTAAAACATTCCCATTTGAATATATGCGTAATACTGGCCGTACTTTCAAACTAGGTGGTCGTGAAAAATCAAATATTACTTTATCTTTCAAAGACGTACAAGCTTCTACTCGTTCTTTCCCTAAACAAGAAGGTATTGACAAAGATGGTAAAGCTATCTACGTTAAAACTGAAGTTAAAGTACCTGGCTATGAAAGTATTAAAGTTCAAAACCCTTGTCCAGCTTGGGTTAAAAAATAATACAGCTATAACAAATTAGTGAGTAGAAGAATGTTATTACCGATAATATATATATAAACGTGTTTCATACATTAGTGTAGCATACTTAAACTCACATTGAATTTCTTCCTAGGTAGTAAGGTGCTTTCATACCTCTAGCCAACCTTACTATCTAGGCAGGATTCCTCTTATAGTTATTACATTAACTCCCTTTTCTAACTTAACTAACTCCAAACACATTTACCCCATATAGGCACTGTCCTATATGGGGTATTTGCTGTATGTCAAGAACACACCATTAATCCAAGAAAGGAGGAATTACACTTGGCAAAAGTTAAAATTACTAATTATCTAAAGAACCTTGGTAAGTCTTTAGTATTTGCTACAGTAGAAGATACTATCAAAGCTGAAATGCCTTCAGCTACAGAGTTTATGTCTACTAATGCTGATACTATGAAACATGTGTACCATGGTGTAAAAGATTATAAAAGTACAGTTAAACGTGCCGGTCAAATGATTGCTGGTACTGGCTTATATCAAGCCGGAGACTATGCTTTTAAATCTGCTTTAGAGGATTTAAAAACAGGTAATTTCTATAACCAACAACGTGGCGATGACTTAATGATGAAGTCAATGGGTATGGATGATTTCGATATGGATTTCGATGATGATTTTTCTATGGAATCTGATAATACACCTAGTCTTGATCATGATACAGAAGCCACTATACAAACTATAGAAGCTAGTACTGCTGCTAGTACAAATGCTATTGCTGGTGCTACAGTAAAGAGTGCTGAGCATATAGCTGGTACTATGCGTCAAAGTACATCTCTTATGTTTGCTCAACAAGAGAAACTATTCTCTGGGTTAAATAATAATATCTTAGGTATGCATGGTACTCTAAGTAATATTATGGCATTTAACCAAAACAACTTACAAGCTCACTTAGAGAATTCTCGTAAGTACTTTGAAGAATCTTCTCAGCTTAATCGTGAAAACAATGCTATCTTAAAAGAAATGCTAGATATGCAACGTCATGATTTCCAAGATAGACAAAAGTCTAAAGAAGAAGCTGCTAAGAGAACTAAAGCTAAATTTGATATCACCAATATCATGGGTATGAATGGTGGAGTAAACTTAGCTAATTACTTCAGCCATATCAAGAAGAATGCCACTGACGAAATGGAAATGTCTGAACTTGGTATCTTAGCTGGTATGGAACCTGATCAATTAAAGATGATGGTTGCAAATCCTTTATCTATTATTCCTATTGCTATTGGTCAAGGTATCATTGGGAAGAACGTTCGTGCTCAAATGAAAAAACTAGATAAGACCTTATCTGGTACATTCGCACATATGCTTGCAGAGCTTCATAAGGCCGGTCAAGAACGCGATGGTATAGCTGGTATCATTGGTCGTATCTTTGGTGCTAAACAAGAGATGACCACTAAACTTAAAACCGATAAGTTTGAGAAGGGTCCTGTACCATTCGATGGCATTACTAAGAAAGCTATCATCGATGTAATCCCTGGTCACTTAGCTAGAATCGAAGCCGCACTTACTGGTAATTCTGCACCAGTATATGACTATGAGTCTGGTAAATGGACTACCATGGCTAAGATTAAAGAACGCCGAGACAATATGGAAAAAAGTGCTAAACAAATCGGCTTGGCTGAATTTAAAAAGCAAATGGAAAAGGGTGCTATTACAAGCGGTGTAACTAAAGACATAGATTCTATCGGTAGCAAGAAAGAGTTCATGGAAGAATTATCCGAATACTTCTTTAAGAATCAGACTTTGTCTGGTTATAATGGTAAGTATAAAGATGCTGCTAATAAAGCATGGGATAATGCCGATATGTCTTTAGCTGCTAAAGAGATTCATGATGCTATGTCTAACTTTAATAGTATGATGCATTCTATCGAGAATACTCCACATGATACTATGCTTAAGTTATTCGATGGGTCTCAAAAGTTTGCTGGTAAACAAGGTAAAGGCGGTAAGCTCTCTGGTGTAAGTTTATTAACTGATGATGACGGTAATGGGGCTATCTATTACTTAAAGAATATCTGGGAAGAACTTAGATCTATTAGAGCTGGTGCTTCGTTTGGTGGGGCTGGTAAACGTAAGAAACCAGCTAAAGCTAAATATAAGAGAGGTTCTAATACCAATAAAGCTCACGTTAGTGGAGAGTCCAAATCTAAAAGCTCTTCAGAAGACGGAGAAGGTACCATACTTGGTACTGCTGATCAATGGGCTAATTCGGCAGATGAAGTTGGGTATGAAGATCCAGATGAGTTAAAACCAGACCCTAATAATATCTTAGATGAGATATTTAGTGATACTGATGCTACAGCTGCTGATAAGTTTAAAAATGTACTTAAAGCATTATATAAATCTCCACGTAGTGTAGTAGCTGGTGCTGTAGGTATGGTTGATAAGCATATCTATAAATTCTTCTTTAAACAAGATACAGGTATTAAAGATAAAGATGGTAAACCTATCGTTGGTTTCTTTAATCGTATGGCTTATCAATTAGATAAGACATTCAACTCTGTAGTTGATACTTTGAAGAAGAAACTTCTTAACCCTATTAAAGCTAAAGCTAAGAAAGCATGGCGTAAAGGTAAAGAGTTCTTTGGTGGATTCGTTGATGAAGAAGACCAAAATGAATTTACTAGTGCTTTACAAGACTCTAAAGATGGTATTATTGGTTCGTTTAAGGAACAATTTGCTTCTGTAAAGAAAGATTTATTCAAAGAAGATACTGAGATGAAGATTGCTTCTCAATCTAAGCAATCTCGTAGCTTGTTTATGGATAAATTAGAAAATGCTCTCAAAAATGCAGCTACAAAATCAGAAGCTGATAGTATTAAGAAACGTATCAATAAAGCTAAACGTCTCTTTAAGACTGTAGAAAACGAAGAAGATAAAGCAGAAAAAACTGAAGTTGAGCAAAACTATAATGGTACGTTAAATGTACCAGCATATGCTTTAACAACAGTGTCACCTGGTGAAGCTATTATCCCAGCAGACCAAAACCCATTCAATCCTGATAGAGATAAAGCTGATCGCAGTAAAGATCGCTATGAGGAAAATAAACTAAAACGTAGATTTATTGATGGTGATGGTCAAGAGATCTTATCTCATGCTGATGGTACATCTTCTTTCGGTAAAGCTGGTAAATTTGCTCGTGGTAAATTAGATGCATTATGGAAAGATGGCTTTGGTCGTATCGGTGATATGATTAAAGAAACCCTAGGTTCTGATGCATTTAAAAACTGGAATGTAAAAGACCGTGAGTTATTCATGAATCCTGCTAAGCTTGCTGGTAAAGGTTTAGCTGGTGGTGGTGCAGGTGCTTTAATTGGTACTTTATTTGCTCCAGGTATCGGTACTATTCTTGGAGGTTTAGCTGGTGCTTCTATCAATATCCTAAGAGAATCAGAAACTGTCAAAGGATGGTTATTCGGTCAAATAGGTAAAGATGGTACTCGTCAAGGTGGTGTATTCTCTCGTAAGACACAAGCCTTAATGAAGAAATATCTTCCTGATATGGGTGCATGGGGTACCGTAGGCTCTGTAGCTGGTTTATTAACTGGCTTTGGTCCTGTTGGTGGTGCTATGCTTGGTGCTGCTATAGGCTTTGCTAAGAATAATCAATCTATCTCTGATAAATTATTCGGCACACAGTTAAAAGATAAAGATGGTCGTATTATTGGTCGTGCCAATAACGGTATCTTATCTAAGAAGCAACAAGCGTTCTTAAAGAAATCTTATAAGACTATGCTTCCTGGTGCTTTAGCTGGGTTAGTTTTAGACCCTACAGGTGGTTTCTTAACTAATATCGCATTTGGTGCTGGTGGTAGTTTATTACTTACATCAGATAAATTCCAAAACTTCATGTTAGGTAAACGTGGATTTGATGGTAAACGTCGTGGTGGTGTAGTTGGTAAACTAGAATCTGCTCTTACTGCGCCAATTAAACTATTTGCTAAATCCATTACAAACACCAAGGAAGGTTGGATAGGTAAATCTATCGTTAAACCGACAGCTACACTCTTCAAAGGTTTAGCTGGTGAGATTAAAATGGCTTGGCGTAAAACTAATATCATGGATGTAATTGGAACTGCTTGGAGAAAAGCTATCGAAAAGACAGTTGGTATTCCATTCATGCATAAATTAGAAGAAAGCTTCTTAAAACCATTAAAATCTAAAATTGGTAGTTGGATAGGTTCTATATTCAAACCAATCAAAGCTGGTGGTAACTGGCTTAAAGGTAAAGTAGCTGCTGGGTTTGGTAAACTAGGTGAAGCTGGTGACTTATTAATTGACCGTCAACAAATGCAAGGCTTAGGTGCTGCTTTAAGTATGTCTGCTAGAGAACGTCTGGAACGTGGACAACAACGTGGATTAGACGGATATAAATACCAAACTATGGATACTAAGTTAGTTGGTATGGATGCTGGTCAGTTAAATACTTATCGTAATTCCTTATATGCTATGCTTGATGGTGATCAAATTCATGATCATAAAGTCGATACTATTAAAGCTGCTAGAGAAAGATTCTATGGTAATAAACGTGACTTAGAAAATGGTTGGACTAAGAAAGGTGCAGATGAAATTGCTGTAGCTTTGGATAAGGGAGAACCATGGGTTAAGATTAAGAAAATAATCACAGACCATCATTTACCTGCAGAATCTGAACAATTCTTATTACGAGAAGCAAGGAAAACTTATGATGAAGTCACTGCAATGACTGATATGCAAAAGATTTCTGCAGAAGAACGTGCTAAGATTCAAGCAGAAACTGAAAAGTCTCTTGGTCTTGAAGAGGGTGCTTTAAATTCTCGAAGTACAACTAATGATATATTATCTACAGTCAATAATGAACTTAGTGAACGTGATGTAGATGAAACATTAGGTTCTAAAACTGAAGTTGTCAATGAAAAGATAGTTACAGCTATGGATACATCTGTCCAATACCTGGATAAGATGAATCTACAATTAGCAAATATCGCTAGTCTTATTTATTCTGGTAAACCTATCAATGATGATATCATGAGGGAATACAATATAAATAAGAATGGTATAGCAACTCCAGAAGATGCTGCTTCTGCTGATGCATCATTACCTACAGGGTATACTAAATCTGGTGATAAATATTATGATGCTCAAGGACGTGAAGTAGTTAAAACTACAGATGGTGGTTTTAAATTAGCTGATACTGAATCTAATAGTGATATTAAGAAAGAAGCAGAAGCTAAAGAGAAACGTGAAGATGAACGTTTTGAAAAACTAGAAGATAGCATCGATAAGAAGAATGGTAAAGATGACGATAAGAAGAAAGATAAAGACAAAGGTGGTATCTTTGGTAAACTTAAAGGTGCATTAGCTGGTCTTATAGGCCTTGGTGGATCTATGGGTGGTTTATTAATGAACCTAGGTAAAGGTATTGCTGGTGCTGGTATTGTTGGTTTATTTGCCCCTCAATTAATTAAAGCTATGCCTGCTATTATCGAAGCAGTAAAAGAGAATGCCAAGCCTATTGCTGATTCTGTCTCTTCTGTAGTCACTGAAGTTATTCCTCAAATCACTAAGAACTTATTCCATAGTATGGCTGACTTTATTACTGACCCTAAAGTTGGTGTAGTGTCTAAGTTAATCGGTACAGTTGCTGTTGGTGGTCTTATGGCTAAAGCTGTATGGCCTCTAGTTAACGTAGGTAAGACTATCTTCTCTATGGGTAAAGGTTTATTCACTTGGTTTAGAGGTTCTTCTAAGAAGACTGAAACTGAGATGACTATTGCAGCTAATGCTATGAATCGTGCAGCGGCTGCTATGGAACTTATGGCAGCTACTGGCGGTAAAGGTGGACCTAACTATTCTCAAATGGCTAAGAATATGGGTCTTAGTGGTGATATATCACCTGGTGGTGGTTATGGTAAACCTGGTAAGAAAGTCCCAGGAAAGAAACCTGGTGGACTTAAAGGTAAACTAGGTGGGTTCTTTAGTAAGTTTGGTGGACCTAAAACTAAACTTGCTGCATCTATAGCTGCTACTGTTGGTTTAGATTATGCACTTAATTCTATGACAGCAAGTGCTGCTGAACCAGAAACTATGGATCCTAGTATGGCCGGTTACGATACAACTGGGAACGGTGATATTCCTGTAGGGGCAAATTACGATGCTTCCAGTGAGGAAGTACAGCAAGCTACTCAAAACGTCGATTCTGGTGATAAAGGTGGTTATGGTGTAACTGATATAGCTATGGATGCTGGACAATGGTATCTTACTGATAAAGCTGTCGGTGCTGTATGGGATAAAGCTACAGGTGGTGGTTCTACTGCAGCTGAAGCTGGTGGTGGAGCTGTTACTGATGCAGGTAAAGCTGCTGTTAAGAATGAATCCAAATTAACTCAAATTGCAAATAAGATGAGTAAAACTGCAGAATCCACTAAAGGTATCGCTGGTAAGATATTCAGCTGGGTTTCTAATGGTGTAACTTCCATGCTTAATAAGATTGGTAGTGTTATGCCTAATAAAGAAGTTGCTGGTCGAATTGCTAAGATGGCAGGTGAAGCTGGTAAACGTGTAGCTGGTACTTTGATTAAACGTGCTGCTGCTGGTATTGCTAAGCTAGCTTCTAAAGCATTAGCTGTTGGTGCAGGTGTCGGTGCTGTATGGGTAGCTTATGACGTTATCTCTGGTATCGTTGGTGGTGTATGGGATTGGTATAATATTGCTGATATCGCATATGATGCTAATGTGGATACTGGTGTTAAAGTTATAGCTGGTGCTTCTCGTACTATCAGTAATATTTGTCTTAACTTGATTGACGAACAAGATATCTTTAACGTATTGGCTGGTATATTCTATGATATGACACCATTCCGTGAAGATATTAAACGTCGTATTCAAGAATACAATGATAATCCTGATACTCATCCTAAAGGTGCTCCATCTAAAATCTCTACAGCTAAAGAATACAATGATATCTTTGCTAAAGGATTATGGGATAAAGCTAAAGAAACTGCTAAAGATGTCAAAGACTGGGTTAGCGATAAAATCGATAGTGCTAAAGAAACAGTTAAAAGTGTAGCTGCTAATTTAGCTGGTAAAGCATCCAATGAAGCTCAATATGTATGGAATAAAGCTAAAGATGTAGCATCTTCAGCAACTAATGCTATAGGTAATGAGCTATTATATATTGGTGGTAAAGCTATGACTGGTGTCGAATGGTTATCAGCCAAAGCTCAACCAATCTTAACCATGTTTGGTAAAGCTGGTGAATTAATAGTTAATGGCATGAAAGCTGTCGGTACTACAGTAAAAGACACTGTCGGTAAAGTTACTGGTTTCTTAGGCAATTTAGTACAAAGTGCAGACCAATGGTTAAAATCCAAAGGTATCAATGTAGGTGCTATACCTGGAGCTGTTTCACAATTTGGTTCTAATTTATGGACTGGTATCAAGAACGTCGGTTCTACTATCGGTTCTAAAATTAAAAACGAAGTAGACTACGTTGGTAATGGTATCGATAATAACTTAACTTGGGCTAAGAACGGTCTAATGTCTATTGGTCAAGGTATAGCAGACCGTATAGGTGGTAACCAAACATCTAAAACAGGTCAAAGTAAATATGGTCGTGGAGCTTTCTTTAAACAAAACGATCCAATGTTTGCTAACTTACCATATCAAAACTCTACTGAGTCTACTGGACAAACAATTGGTGATTCTGGTTGTGGCCCTATAGCTGGAGTTAATGCTATACTAGCAGCTAAGCATGGTATGGGTAGTGTAGATCCTGTATCTGCAGTTAACTATGCTGCTAAGAATGGTTATAAAGAAACTAATGATGGTACTAAACCTGGATTCTTTAAATCGTATGCTAAATCCCAAGGTATGGATGCGGACAACTTATCTAAATCTCATGTAGCTGATAGCTTAATGAGTGGTGGTTCTGTTGTATTATCTGGTAAGAGCCGTAATGGTAAATTATCATCCGATCATCCATTTGGTCCTAACCCTCACTATGTAACAGCTACAGGTTATGATGCTAGATCTAAAACTGTGACTATCCAAGACCCAGAAGAACCTGGTGATAATTATAAATATCCTATTGGAAGTGTATTGAATAATACTGATACTGCTATTGGTATTAGTAAACAAGGACGTTCTAAAAATACTCTTCGTCGCTTAGGGCACGGTAAATTGGGTATGGGTAGAACATTCGTTCCTCGTTGGGGTCATGGTAAGTTCGGCAGAGGTGATGGTGGTGCTGGTCCACAAATTCTTCAAATGCTTACCCAATTAGGATTTAATAAGATTGCTGCTTGTGGTATCCTTGGTAACATGATGCAAGAATCTAAATTATATCCTGATATTGTTGAGGGTGGTAGTCATGCTCCAGAAATTAGTGTAGATGGTGCTACAGGTTATGGGCTATGCCAATGGACAGATGCTGGTCGCCAACAAGGATTGGCTGATTTCGCCAAATCTAACGGTAAATCCTCATCTGACCCAGGCGTACAGTGCTCTTACATTGCTCAAGAATGTAATAAAATGGGTATTATTACTAGCTTGAATGATTGTGCTAGTGCATCCGATGCAGCATACTTATTCCATAAAGAATATGAAATATCTTCTGATAGTAAAGAAGCAATACAAAATCGTCTAGACTGGGCTGAAGAAGCTTATGCTAACGATGGCGCAATAGCTGGTTCTAATGGTAACCTTTCCTCTAGTGGTGTTATCAGTGGTGGTGCCGGTGGAGCGGCTGGTGGTCAACAAGGTAACTTATTGATGAAAGCTATCTTCGGTGATGCTGGAGATAAGATTACTCAAGCTTATAATGCATTCTTCGGTTCTCCTGGTGGCGGTGGAGCTGGTGGTGCATTCGGTGGAGTTGTTGGTGGTGGTAATACCAAAGCAGCTTCTAACTGGGCTGACTCTATGGTTGGTAGCCAAGGGTATGGTAATAACGGTTGTAGTACATTCGTTAATAAATACCTAGAGCAAGCTGGTGAAAAACAAATCAATATGTACGTTCCAACTGCAGAAGAAGAGGCTAAACAAAACAAGCCTTACTCATTCAAACCTGCATCTGCTGGTGGTAATGAAGGGGACGTAGCATTAATAAATACTTTGACTAGTGATGCTGAAGCTGACCATGTAGTTATCGCTGACGGTAAAGGTGGTTATTGGGGTAACTCTTCCAGTAAAAATCTTATCGTTAAAGGCGATATCGCTAATGACTTTGGTGCTGAGAATATCAATGGTTATATCGCTACTGGTGGTGATGGACAAGGTGCCGTTGCTACAGGTAGTGCTACAAGATCTCAAGCAGATATTCTTAAAGACTCTTCATTAGACTATGGTGCTGGTAAATACGGTAGAGCCAAAGGTATTAGTAAAGCTAAACAAATTAAGATTGAAGGTAATGCTGCAGTTAAAGCAGCTGCTGCTTATGCTAAACAACAAAAGAAATCTAAATTTGGTAAAGGTTCTGGTATCTGGGATGCTGTATTGTCTGGCGTGTCTTCATACTATACACAAAAACAAGCAACTCAATCTACAGGAGATACAGCTAATATCAATGTAACACAAGCACCAGCTACTGGTAGTTTAACACCAGAGCAAATCATGCAGTTATTACAAGCTATCATTTCATTGCTTGGGCAAATTGCTACTAACACAGCAGGAGGTAATGCACAAGCAGCTCCTGCGGGTTCTCAAGCAGCAATTAATCCAGCTGGTGATATTGGTAATATCTTACAATCCGTCCAAGGTCTCTTAGGACAAAACAATCAAAACTTATTATCTAAGATTGGTGGTATGATTTCCGCATTCGGTGGTGGTATGTCTGCTCAAGATAAACTATCATCTAATTTAAGAACTCTAGCTGCTAAATAAGTTTTGTTGTAAATTATTACAATACTAACAATTTCAGTAATTGTATATCTCTTATATGGGTAGGGTAGCTACTATTATTCTACCCATATACTACTTTTGTAACTTTTTACAAGCTACATAACAAAAAGATACAATCTTCTAAGATAATCGTTATAGAATATGGTATTCATATTCTACGATGGAGCCTGTCTCAAAGAATAACTGTCCACGTTAATCATTATTATCTTAGAGTTGGGCGAGAATACTAAAGTATTTATGTATTTTCTCCCCCACTTGTCCACTGCTCTCAAGCGTCTTATTCTCCTTTTGTCTCCTGGAAAAACACATGTTTTTCATGGGGGAGAGAGGGAGGTAGGGGGCTTGGGGGTGGTGGGCAAGTGGGGGAAGAAAATACGTAAGTATTTTCGAGCGGCCTTGAAAGCCGGGCGAGAAAATACTTACGTATTTTCTAAAAATTTTTTATTGAAAAAGATAAAAAGTGTAGTATAAAATTAGTACAAAATATAGAAAAAGTATAAACCTCTATAGTATATAAAATAAGCTACTGTATATAAAATTATTACAAAGAAACTCAGATAGAATAATATATTCTATCTGAGATAATTTTTCTATATAGAAGATAAGATAAAACTCTCTATAGATATAAAGTGTATATACTCTACTCAGGAGATAAACAAACTACTTCTATTTTGTAGAGTATCATAATACTTAGGAAATTATATAAGGGTGGACTTACGTCGAGTCGCAGCTTCTAAGGCTGCTTCCTCTCCTAGTCCACCATTATCTAATTATCTTAAGTAGTATCATGATCTAATTTTACTTTATGCTTACGCAGTTAAATTATATAACTATTAGGGGTAAACAGTTTGTCTCTGTAGCAACTAGAATTTATACTATCCAAACAGAAGATACTATTCTCTCTATTGGAACTAGTTAGTTCGTCTCTGTAGCAACTAATTATTATATAAGCAAAAATTATTTCTACACAAAGAAAGGATATTCTAATTATGCAATTTGATTATGAGATTCTAGATAGAATAGAATTAGATAGACCAATGATTATTGTATTCGAGGGAGTAGATGGAAGTTTTAAGAATACTCAAGCTAATCTATTGATGGATTATATCGAAGAGAATATTACAAGCAAAGTAGTTATGTTTCAGTTTCCTAACTATGGTAGTCCATCTAGTTATAATCTAACAGATTATTTCAAATCTAGTAAGCTATACAAATCCGAAGATAACTTCGAGTGTGTAATCAGTCCATTAGCAGAGTCTGCATTATTCATTACAGATATCTTCACTACGTTTAATAGTAAACAAGAACTAGATAACGTACGTACATTCTTCAATGATAACTATATTATTATTATGGACAGATATTACTATTCTAATATCTATTACCAATTAGCTAAACGTGTAATAAGCAAGATGAAGCATATGCCTGAAGGATATCTTAGTTCCATCAAGTATAAAGACTCACAGTCTATTGATTTCTCCATTATGAAAGAGACAGTTAAGAAACTAGCAGATGGATTCTTATTACCTAAAGCAGACTTAATCTTTAAGATGCATTACAAAGATACTAGTGTATTGAAAGATACTATTGAAGCTAGGGCTAAAGAACAGACTGACCGTAATGATGAAATCAATGAAGGACAATATATGATGCTAGATATTGCAAATGATATCTTAGCTAGATCTTTATTAGATGAAGCACAGTGTTTAGAAAACAAAGAAACAGATGTAGTCGTTGATATCCAACGAATGGATATTGAGACATCTAAGATTGTATACAGAACTAAAGAAGATATTAACAATGAAATCGTTAAAGTATTCTTAGAAAGACTTGGTCAAAATGAAGATACTGAAGAAGATACAGAACCTAATATCCACCAAGGAGAAGAATAGATTAATTACAGAAGATATTGAGACTACAAGTCAAACAGTATCTTTATTATTCTTTCCAGACTTACCAGAGAAATATCCAGTAGCATCAGCAGAGAACTATCACTTCTTATTTGCTGTAGATGGAGAGACTATAAACAAAGAGCAGAAGATGTACTTACAGTTATACCAAGTATCGGATAACTTAATAGCCTTGAATCTTAAAGAGTATATAGATATCATTACAGATATACGTATACAGAATGAAGATTCCATCTTGTATAGATTAGCTACATACTTTGGGGTTATAGAAGAAGATACCATCGAAGGGATATATGAGTTCATTCGTTTACGTGGTTATGTAAATACTTTAGATATGGTAGAAGAAGATGATATCTTATATTTTAATATACCAGACATAGAAGACATATCCAAGAACTACATGGTTGGTAGAGAAGATACAGATTGGATATTAGACCCTTCGATGATATATCTGCAAGTCAGACTAATGGACATTAGATTAATTGATTTATTAATTCTATCTACATTAGCCAAGAATTGCATCTACAAGCAAATATCTACATCTTCCAGTGGGGATACACAGGAGACATCGTATATTTGCGAATTAGCAATATCATACCGTTCTATTCTTACCAATAAAGATAAGATTAGAGACACTATATTAAAAAATATATACAAAAATATTGAAAATATAGACTATTTTGAGACTTATTTAGACAGTAAGATACGTACAGAGATTTATAATGCAAAACTAGCTAATGGTAGTGAAGTAGAAGAAGTATTGGAGGATTTAGACTGATGAGAAAATACGCACAGATTTATAAACAAAAAGTCGTATTCTTAACAGAAACAACTCTTACCTTAGATGAGGTAAGAAGTAACTTCGGTGATGAAGCTATTTGGCTAGACGTAACTGGTTTAGCTGATGTCGGTATTGGTTACATTCAAGGATTAGATGCTGATGGTAAATTTACATTAATCCCACCAACGGTTGATGATATGAATAACGTAACCGAAAAAGAACGTAGAGCTAAGATTATGCTTATTCTTATGACTAATCTTAAAGCTAAGTATAATAAGATTGCTATGGAGAATGGATTTGTATCCATTGATGATGCTTTAATTGCTACACTTATTAACGATGCTATTGAAGCTGATACATCTGTAGCAAGTAAACTTGGAGAAGACTATTATAAACAACGTGCATTAGTACGTAATTACTTCTCCACTGAGCATTACCAATATTACAAAGGAGATTACCAATTCTTCCGTTTAGGTGATATTGATAGAATTCTTGAAGATGCTAAACCAGCTGTAGTTGAAAAAGAAAAACCTGAAGTACATGAACCTGTAGCAGGTACACCATCTCCAGCTGACCCACCAGGTTTTGATAATCATAATAATATCGTTGATGATATTCCTGAACTTCCACCATTACCTGAAGAAAGTCATCATACAGTACCTACAGTTCCTACGAATGATGATAATACTGGTGATATCCCAGAATTACCACCATTACCATCCGAAGGTACTAATAATGATGCTACAGGTGGAGATGTACCTGAACTTCCACCTTTACCACCTACAGATGGAAGCACAGAAACTGCTCCACATGAAAATGAACCAGGTAGTGCATCTCCAGCTGAACCTCCAGCTCCTCCTAGTGAAGATGAAACTGTTCCAGAATTACCTAAAGAACCTGATGCTGGTACAGTAATTAAACCTCCTACAGTTGGTGATGATGATATTCCACCATTACCACCAGCAGATGAATTACCTAGTACCGGAGAACCTGGAACTACTCCAACTGAATCTAAACCTAAGATTCCTACAACAATGCCAGATGGATCTCCATTACCAGAAAATGCAGTAGTAGACTCTAATACTGGTATCATTACTGTAGAATCTGAAGACTATATTACAGAATATTACCCAGATGGTAGAACGTCTGTATCTGCCAAGGACCATTTATAGGCCTTGGAGAACATCACTATAAGCTCACACCAAAAGGAGGTGGTTTGTAGTGAGAAACCCAAATATGCTTAATCAGGTTTCTACCGTAGACAAATCTATTCTAAAGATGGATTATGTCCCTCAGTATGATTTACAAGACTGGGAATTGAATGATCCTAAGGAATTTGATAAATTTATTAAGCAAATTGAAAAGAATGTACGTAATAGTATTGAATATAGAGAACTCATTCAATACTTACGTCTTTCTTTCAATATGGATACTTGCTCTTTCTATAAAAACGTATCTAATAGAGATAATACAAGTATCAAGATTCATATCCATCATGATCCAATTACGTTATACGATATTTGTATGATAGTATACCGTAAACAACAAGCTTCTGGCCAAGAGTTTGATGAAGAAACTATTGCTAAAGAAGTTATGTGGATTCATTATAATGGAATGGTTGGTTTAATCCCACTATCAGAGACAGTACATGAACTAGTACACAATAACTACTTATTTATCCCGACAACTCATGTTTACGGGGAATATAAGAAATTTGTAGAGATGTATGAACCATACTTTACAATAGACCAATTGGAAAACTTACATGAGATTGAGAAAGCTACAGCTTCATATGACCATGCTAAGAGCCAAGAGTTATTGAAAACTAAGTACATGTATATCGATGATAGTGGTGCTTATGACTTACCTAGAAAAGAATTCATACTTGAATTATTGAAGAAACGTAAGCAAGAGATATTTAATACTTTAAATCCTAGAACACGTTATTAATTGGATATAGAATTTATATCCAAAGAAAGGATTAAACATGAAAGACTTTGACGTATTACAAGAATTATCTATGCAATATGATTTAGGTCATTTTAATACCTTGCAAGAAGACGAAATTAAAGCAAAAGCTATTACAGTAACTGAAGCCGTGGAATCTTTAGACTCTGCATTGAAATTTGATGCTACTATGATTCCTGTCGTTGAGTATACTCAAGACAATGGCGAAAAGTTAGTTGTAATTGCAGCGAATGATTTGGCTCATTATATGGAATGCGCTAACTGTGCAGATTCTTTAGAAGCAATTGACCACATCTGTGATAAGAACTTGGTTCCAGATGATGCTACGTTCACTAAAGCCGTTCTTGTTGATGATTCAAAAGTTAAATTCATTAAGGAAGCAACCAAACAAAATACATTCTCTAAAGAAGCAGCTGAACTAGTGGGTTTATTAGAAAACTTACAAAGCAATGGTATTAAGATTGTCACTAAACACAAATAACTATTGATTCTTATAATAACTATCCAGTAAGGCCGTTATTGGTCTTACTGGATATTTTTGTATCACACTAAAGGGGGTGTATAGAAAGTGTTTGATATTTACGACCCAAGAACTTTGAACTTATTTACTGATGCATCTGTCAATAAGAAGAGTCATACTAAACAGAATAACGATGTAGTCGCAGGATGTCTACCATTATTCTATTCTGACCAGATGCAATATCTTGATAGATGTGGGAAATTTTGGATGTTAGAACCAACCTATCAGTATATACGTAAGACAACTAATAACTATGGTGAACTATATGGTCTTCTTTTAGCGTTTATGTATATAGAGCAAATGACTACAGGAAGACAAGTATGTCCATTCACTACATTTAATATCTTTAGTGATAGTAAGATTAGTGTATGTGCTCTTCGTGATTGGCTTCCAGGTTGGTTAAGAAACATGGATGAGAATGGTATTATGTATAACTCATCTGGAACTCCGGTGGCAAATCAAAGTCTATACCATCATATCTTAGCAGTCATATCTAATATACCTGATTGGGTAAATATTAGAATATCCCATATTAATGGGCATATAGATACAAGAAAATTATTGCATATCAAGAAAGCTTACAATAACTTTTTGAATTCTAATAGCTATAATCAAGAATTTGTATCATTTAAAGAGTACTTTGAATTGGCTGATGATTTACATAAAGCCAATAATTACATCGATAATTACACTAGACAGATGCTATACAATAACAATAGTACTGGTGTATATGGTAGACGTATAGAAGCAAATATGCCTATTATAACTGAAAGATATCCATACCCAGATTTCCGTAGAATATCAAAGATATTTAGTTTTAAATATAGTAATCTTTGAGAAACACTATCATAAGCACTTATACTTAGTTCATTTACTAGAATACATATAACTGAGGAGAAAGAAATATGGCTAAAGCAAAAGTAAAAGAAGATACTATTAAAAAGAAACCAGTAAGTGGTGACCGTTTTACAGTTGCCGAAGTACGTGAACAGTTATTAGCTACGATGATTAAGAATAATCAAGACATTATGCAATGTGTAGCCAATTCTGAGCAACTACTAGAAGAGCTAAATGATATTAAAACTAAAATGGCTATTCTAGAAGAAAATCAAAAAGATAGTACTACTTTGATTGAAAAGCAAGCTTCTAAATTAGATGAATTTGCTGAATTCGATGGAGAGATCTCAACTAAAGTTGATACTATGGCAGCTACATTAGTTGATCATATTGATAAATATGATAGCAATGTAAAAGCTGAATTAGAAGATAAGGCTAAACAGCTTAAAGACATCTTGAATGTAGCAGAACCTCTTGAAATGGAAGCTATTAAACCAGTATCTGTAAACTTAAAAATTGTATATGTCTTAATTGTTATTATGATCATTATGGATGCATTAATCTTATACCGCATCTAAAAAACAAAAGTCCCATATAGGTCATTGACCTATATGGGTAACTTTTTACTTTAGATATCACATATAAGAAACAATCTTTTCTTATAGGAGGTAATGAGAGATGAAAGAATTAAACATCGAATTTATTCTAATGAATGACTACAGTGGTAAGGGTTCTACTACTGAAGAAGCTATTGAAGATTACAAAAAAGGTAAGACAGAGTTTCTTGCTTATCATACTGAAGATGGTAAGACTAATTTAGTTATAGCTAATCAATTACAATACTTATTTGTAACTGATCTTACTATCGAAGAAGTTAATAAGCAATTCTCCACATTATTAAAACTATCAGTCAATACTGTATTTGATGAAGTAGTTGAAATCACTTCACCATACTTTGAAGTAACTAATGATAAGCTAGTAGCATATGTATATGTAAATGGTAGATTTAGAGTATTGATTCTTGATGCTGCTAATGTAACCAATATCGTAATGGAACCATATGCGGAAAATGCTAACCCTATGGAATTAACCAATCCAAACTTTATTAAGAAAACTATGGCTGATTTAATGGCTAGTACAGACAAGGCTCAAACCCATGAAGACTTAGTGCAAGGTGTTATGGCTAGAGTTAGATATGGATATAATGGAATCGTATTATTCGGAGACATGTTCTTCAATAATAGATATCAGCTAGTTAGTAAAGAGCTAGTTGATTTATTCAAGAAAGCTCTTATGGATATAGTTAATCCACCAGAAGAAGAACATATCCAGACTAACAATGATCCAGTAGAAGAGACTACTGAAGAAAATCATGTACATTGTAGATGGTCCTATGAGGAGCCAGAAAGTGAAACAATTAACGCAGAAGATTTAGATAATTCCGAAGACTAATACATTTAATAGCACACTGGGCACTTATGGCTCAGTGTGCTTAATAACCCCCTCAGAAATGATAAATGAACTTAATTTATAGATGTATATTATAGCTGTGATATTGAACAGCTATTCTTTTGGCTGATGTTTATATTTCCATTAAGAAAGGAGAAAGTCTATGGATAAGTTCAGTATTGATAGTTATTATATACCCCATGGACAGATGGGAGTACAAACTATCACAAGAGAAGAGTATGAAGCCTCACCTAGCATGGGTGAACAGTTCATATCCATTTCAAAAGTAGAGGGGAACCCTCATGTGTTTAAAGAAACAAAAGGAGAAAGAAAAATGTATTTCGATGCGTTGCGGACACGCAACAGACAACAGCAGGCACAACCTATGCCTGTGCAACAAGTACCTACACCAAATGTAGATACAACAACAAGCTTCCAATGTGAAGTAATCACCAATAAGATTGAAGCTCTCAAAGCGAAGAATAGAGAGCTAATGAAACATGGAGAGAAGTATATACAAACAATCTTTGATAATGCAGACAAGATTGAAGATCTTAAGAAAGAGTTAGCTGCACTCAAAGGTGAAGTATATAAGACAAAATCAATGTTCATCTCATTGGCAGGTGGGGCAAAAGAAGAAGAGGTGGTTATCGAACCACCTAAACCTGTGGAACAACCACAACAACAGGTGCAAGCTAATATTGCTAACCCAAGCAATTTTACACCTGAAGAGCTAGCATTCATTAATGAGAATGCAGAAGCTTTCAATCAGTTGACCAATCAAATGCTTCAAATGCAAGCTCAAGGTCAACATGTTCCATCTCTAGGAGAGATGATGAATAGTGGTCATCCAGTACAACACCAACACAGTCAAAACTGTGGGTGTGGACATGATCACCACCAACCTATACAGCAACCTATGCCACAACAACAAGCACCTCAATCTCAAGGAAGAATGTCTTGGGCTGATATGGCACAAATGGTAAACCAAGATATAGCAGATAAACAAATGCAATATCAACAACCTGTACAGCAACAACAATGGCAACAACCACAACCTGTAATGCAGCAAGTTCAAACAGTTCCAGCAGGTGTATGGTATGGTATGCAACAACAAGTACAGCAACCACAGTGGCAACAGCCAGTACAACAAATGCAAATGACTCAACCTCAAATGCAGTATCAACAACCAATACCACAGCAACAAGCACCTCAACCTCAAGGAAGAATGTCTTGGAGTGACATGGCACAAATGGTGAATCAAAGTATAGCAGATAAGCAAATGCAAGATAGAGGCATTGACCCTAATGTGCATTTTGACTTCCAAGATGCTGTACCGCTATACAAAATCTATGAAGCCCAAGCACAGCATGATGCTATGATGGCTCAACAAATGCAAATGCAATACCCACAACCTCAACCACAAGCAGCAATGTCTCAAAATATGGCTATGGGTAATGCACCTAAATTTGATTTCGAAACAGCAGTTCCATTGGATTATGGATTCAATCAACCACCGATGAGTTGTATGAATACATTTATCCCACCAACTGCTAGTAGAATGCAGCCAGATGCAAGTGGTTGGCATAGACCACAAAGTAATTTCAGTACTGCTGATGATAAAAAACTAGAAGAAATTGCTGCAAGACGTGGTGTATCAGTAGAGTCTTTAAAGACTCCAACACAAATGACTTGGCAAGAAGCAGCTAAAGCTGAAGCTATTGCTGCCACACCAATAGTTCTTAATAGACTTCAACAGATAGCACATGAGAAAGGATACAAGGATATTCAGACTCTAATTACTGCTGGTGAAGTTGACTTTGATGCTATACTTGAACAAGTAGCACAAGAAATGACTGACAAGGTATATAGTGAATTACAATCTACACCTAAAGATGACAGTCTACATTTAGCAGATATGCTCCCTGATGTATATGATGCTAAGAAATGGTTAGGCTTTGCTAACCGTCCAGAAGAAATTGAAAATGATATCCATATCAGAAATATGTATATCAATCGTCTTAATGATATGGTTTGTGGTGTTCCTCATAACGTGCCATGGAAACCAGAAAACACATATGACGATGTATTATCATTTCTGAATGCATATCCAGATCGTGCAGATTTGGAACAAGAATTTGTATTAGAGCTATACGAAGACTTATTATTATCCCGTGGTCAAGACCCTACTGAGGGTGTATTCCCACAACTCCCTAAAGGACAACGTATCATTAGTAGCCCACACCGTACATATTTCCATGGTGCTGGTTTGCCTAATATTACATCTAATACTACATCTGCCGCTCAACAGCAACTAGGTATGCAATACCAAGGACAGATGATAGATGCACAAATGTTGGCATATGAAGACCAACGTCGTAACTGGGAGATGATGACTACAGTTGGTAATCATCCATTAGCAGGTTATCCTGTAAACCCTAACTGGCAAGTTATGGTTACACCTAAAGACTCTAGTTGTCTTAATATCTTAGTGGATAAATTCTATGTTCCTGTATACGATGTAGGATATATGGAAGCTCCACCTAATGATAAAGCTATTGCTGATATGCTTAATAATCCTAATCTAACTCCAGAGCAACGTGACTCTAAAGTTAAAGAAATCAATGATTATAAAGCAAGATATAATGAATGGCTTAAACGTTATAACTGGGAGCAAAATAAACAAGCTTTATTCGACAAGCTACAGTTATTAGTAGATAAACGTGGCATCTACGTTAAGCAAGTAAACAGTGCAAGATATGACCAAGATACTTATAATCTATTAATGGATAGTATCGGATCTTGCGACCGTGGTATTGCTAAAATGCAAGCCGAATTACCTACACCAAGACCAGAAGATCCTGCTTGGTGTGATGAGCAAAATCTATTATATGCCAATTACTTGATTGAGCAATATAACCAACGTCGTGAAGAATTTGAACGTCGTGCATTGCGTAGATCTTGGCAAGCTCGAGGTAATAGATTGGGATGGACATTCCCAATGGACGAAGTTAAAGCACAAGTGCAACAAAATGACATGCTCAAGCATTTCATTCCTAATACTAATGTATTAACTCCAGCAGAAGCACATCTCTTCAACAAAGAATCTGCACGATTCGCTAAAGAAGAATATGAATCCAAACACGAAAATGCTCGTAAGTTCCACGAAGATAAAATGGCTTGGTGGAAAAGTATGTGGGTAGCATCATATATGGTAACTAATCAAGTTAGTAACGAAGAAGCTTCTAAAGCTTATGATGAACAAGACCCATATGGTTTGATTTATCAATACATTTATGACCCAAGACTTCAAACAGAAACTTCTAAGAAGCTTCGTAAGATGGAAGATTGGGAATATCCTGATTGGGATATGCTAACACAAAAACGTCGTATTGATTTCAATGAAAAAGAATTACGTCTTTATAACTGGCGTATGAAAAACCAACGTTTCAGAGATGCAGTTATTCCTGTACGTCCAGCACCTGAATGGTCTGCATTCCAAGGAAGAAATGGTCAACCTATTATGGTTCCAACAAACTTCTATCCATGGGCTACAGCATTTAGCAACTATAAAGCTACAGGCGATAAAGAAGTCGACAATAAGAACTTCGCTGAATGTATTGCTAGAGCTGAAATGCTAGAACAAGCTCATCGTAGACCTAAAGACTTATCTGAGAATGCTGGGTATTATAAACGTGCCCCATTCCAAGAAGCATTAAGCAGTTATAAGCACAAGACTCGTATCGGTCAAGTATCCGACTTACTTGAAGAATATGAGGATGACCAACAATTTAAAGACATGATGGATAATTATGTCTACTTAGAAGAAACTGGTAAACTAGCTGGTTATGATTACAATAAAGATAGAGTCAACTTCGAGAATTCTATCCTAGAACAATTCATGGCAGTTGGACAAAACTTACCAGAAGGGTCTTGCCTAAAAGACCCAGAGTTTGACACTTACAATGGTAAATCTATGGATTCTATCGCTAAGCATCAAGTTGAACTGAATATGCAAGCTAACGATGCAATCAAAGCATATTTATCTCCAGAACTAGGAGGCACATATGATCGTAGCAAGCACATTAGCTGATGATGTGAGACTCAACCTAACCAATAGTGGTGCAGATGTAAGAAAGATACATCTAGATGCAATGTATAAGTCATTAGCTTATACTGTACCATTAGAGAGAGCTTTCGATGACCTCCAAGGGCCTATGGTTGAGGATCTATTCGATGCAGAAACAATCAAATCTATTAAGTTAGCAGTGACTAACCCAAAGATTAAATTCTTCAAAGATAAGTTTAAGATCTTAGCAGGGATACTAAACCCACTAGGTTATATACTAGCACATGCTGGTACTAACCGTGTAGTATTCCAACCACAGTTTGATGATTCTTTCGTAGTTAAGATTGGTTTAGATATTGCTGGACGAACTAATAATCCGAATGAGATTGTTAACCAGAAATATCTTAAACCATTCGTATGTAAGTGCTTTGATACCACGGATGATGGTGTTATAGGTACTTTCGAACGTGTAGTTCCTATAGAGAACTTAAACCAATTGTGGTCTGTACGTGAAGATATCTTTGATATCATGCGTGCAATAACTAAGAGATTTGTTATTGATGACTTTGGGACTGAGGCTTTTAAGAACTGGGGAGTTCGCAAAGGCTTTGGTCCTGTATTACTAGACTATGCTGATATGTATATTCTAGATAAAGATACGGCATATTGTCGTAAACCTATAGACTGGCATAGCACTGCAGTATGTGGTGGAGAGCTAGGCTACACTCCTGGATATAATAAGATTATGTGTAAGAAGTGTGGTGGTATAGGTAAAGCTAAGCAATACAAGGGCAAAGAGAAATTGTCCGTTTATGTACCTTCAAGGGGGATCGACATGGGTATTAGATGTATTATTAAAGTTGGTGGCAAAACAGTATTTAGTACTGAAGAAGGTTTCACTAACCAAATCAATGAAAGTAAAGAAGAATTCGTAGCTCCACACGAAGTAGTTCTTAATGATTATCGTCAAGCTATTGATGATATGAAATCTGAGACTGAAAAGACAAGAGAGCATAATGACGAATACTTAAAGCAACTTCTCAAAGAAAGAGAAGAACGTGAAGCACTTAAAGCTGAAGAAGAAAAGAAAAAGAATAATGCTAAGGTACGCATAATTGTTACAGCTGATGGTGTAAAAGTAATCAGACCAGAAGACAAGAAAGAAGAACCAGCTACTGAGAAACCAATCAAATTGATTACTCATGATGGTAAACCAGTAAACGTAGTAGACACTACTAATGGTAAGATTTATGACTTTACTGAACCTGTAGAAACTAAACAGGAAGAAAACACTAAAGTAGTAGAGTCTAAAGAGGTTGAAAACAAGGAGAATGAAGAGGATATGAATGCTAAAATGTTAATGAACGCTTCCGATATTAAATACTTCAAACAAGTATTGCAAGATCGTATTAATGACTTCATGAGCGAAATTGAAACTTATGAAGATAACGAGCTTAAAGAACTAGTTAAGAAGTTAAATGCAATCAAAGGTAAGAGTGAAGAAAACAAACCAATGTTGCTTACAGAAATCTTACCAGACTTCTTATGTATTGATCTTGAAAAAGACGGATTCAAAGAATTAGATGGTCCAGTATTGTATACTGTACGTGCAAACTCTTTGAAACTATATGATATGATTAAAGAAGATATCGAACGTCTTATCAAAGATATTGAAGCTGTACGTATTGAACGTGAAGCAGAAACTCAAGAGTCTCGTGTTGTTGGTAATAAAGCTGGTAAACATAAGAAAGTTAAATATAGTAATAAGAAGTTTGATGCAAACTTCTAGTCAGGAGGTTTAAATGAATTATGCACCACAGGCTCCAAGCCCTTTCATCATAACCAACTCTACTATCATGGTAGATAACTTATTGGCTAGTGGAAGACCTTCGAGGGTTATTGCAATTACAGATGAACCTATGGATGGTGGCGGGATTATTACAATCCCAGCCTACCTTCCACCGTTTGAATTGGTAGCAGAATACTTAGATGCACAAGAACGCTACAGTGGTAATGTAGCAGACCAAGTATTTAGAGACCAATATATGGCTTACTTGCAATCTAATAATACTGTCGTTTTGAACAGTGCATTGCTTGTAGCTACAGGTTTACTTACAGGTAAACAAGTATTACTATACTTCCCTAAAGATGAATGGGATAGTTTCAATCTAATCCCTGAAGTCTTAATGGCATTCTTCCAAGAGAAGCTACAAAGTAAAGTTCCGATTGAGAATATGAATTTGGGTTACTCTGATGATGCTTATGCCATTTATCCAGATATGGGTGCTGGCTTTGATGCATTGATTTGGTTACAGCAAAGCAATAATATTTCCTATGAGAACTTTATTGCTTTATTTAGCAGAGCTCAAGCGTCTCAAGCATTCATTCAAAACGTCTTGTATAACCAACAACCAATGCTTATGGCTAGATATGGCAATAGCTTATCTTTTGAAGATGCTAACCGTATTGCTAAAGCCACATATGAAGCATCGTTACGTGGCACAAGACCGTCTATGTTTGTAAGGAGCTAAGATTATGAAACTAATCTTTACAGACACAATCACGTCTAGATTATATGAAGATCTCTTTAAGCTAAAAGAAGATATTCATATAACTAGACTAGAGTCTCTTGAAGGGGTAGCTGAGATTATATATGCATTACGCAATTATGACCCAGCTACAAAAGACTATGATTTCATGTTTGGTGATAGTGTAATGAACCAATCACAAAAAGCTTTTAAAGAACTATTTGAAATTGCTACATGTGTTATCAATAACAATACAGCTATCATAGTCGTTGATATGTATAATGATTGGTTATACAATATCGCTGAAGTAATAGGTGACTTCTTTAAAGAAGAATGGGGTATTGAGCCTATCTATATCCGAGATGTAACAGACCAAAAGCTGTTACAAGAATATGACTACTTCGAGTCAGCAGAAAACTTGGACTTCCCAAGTATCAATCAATCGTCTGGTCTATACGCTCAAATATTACAGCAAATAGCAGAGCATAAACCTCTAAGAGGTATGCCATCTACATATGGTGTACAAGTAAGGAGTATGTTTACTAATGAGCTTGTATGATGAGGTATTAGCCAGACGAGACTACGTATCAGATATAAGAATGGTAATCGATAGTAATATCGTGGAGTACGATATTGAGAAAGCCAATCTTAATATACTATACAAGTATGGAAAGATTGATGATAAGACATATGATATGGTTTATCATATGGATAGATACAATAGACAATACTTTATGGGGAATTTCATACGAGACAACCATCTCAGTTCTACCTTAGCTGAGGGGATTAAGAAGGCCAAGTTAGCCTTTCTCGAGAAAAATGAAGTTCCCTTAGTATCCCTACTAGAGATACGTAATGATGCGGTATTTCTCATAAATCCTAGTATATTATACCCAGAACTTGATGGTATAACTTTCAAGGCAAAGTCTGTATACTATGATTATCTAGAGCTAAATAATATGAGTATCTTCTTCACTAGAGATATGCTTATGACATATTTCGAAGTTAAGGGTATGTCTAATAGGGTTGTGGATTTACATATTCCATATCTATTGAAGTCTTTTGATAATATAATCAATATCTATAAGAGAGATAAGCGTAATGCTATAAAACAGCTCCATGGATTATATAATGATTATATTGAACGTAAATTGGATATAGGATATTATAGACCATTCAATATATTCTCTCAGTATGAGTTTAGAACTAACTGTAGCCAGTTTAATCTAAACTATGTACCTGAGCAATATAAGAATGCAATTGATATCTCATTCAATGAAAGAATCTTAAGAGAGTTTCATTCTTTACTTCTTCAAGATACATTATAAGACAAAAGAAATCCCCATATAGGCATTGCCTATATGGGGAACTTTGTTTTTTTTTGTAAAAGTTAATATTTATGATTGCATACTATAATCGTGTATGGTAGATACAGCTATCATGATAGCTGTATCTAAATATAACCATACACTTGTAGACATATGTCTACATGCCGAAAGGAGGTGACTCCTATGGCGAATTCGGGATGCGTAGGCAACTACGCTAACCATTTAGCTTCTCGATCTTCTAATTTAGATTGGAAGATTAGAGTTGCTATGAGCCTAGTAGCAGATCGATATGCTGATATTAACAATGTCAGTCATCATGAAGCTATAATGGCTTATCGATTCCTCAAATCTGTGGGAATCAAAATGACTATAACTGAAAATCACTTATAGTCATTAATATACATGGGTAGGTGTTCGCTCATCTACCCATGTATTATTTTTTGTAATAATAACACGGTTGCAGTGAGAGTAGTCTCTGCAACCGTGTCACTATAAGGAGAGTAATTAGTTGATTGCGTAAAATCAGCTAACCATGAAAGAATCTATAGGATGATAATCCTATGAGTGAATGTAATAGAAGAAGTGGATGGGTTCCGTCTTCTATTACTTTCACTGTTATACTAGTTATTAATAATAAATTTGATAAGTGATATCGATACCTTTGTTAAGTTCGATTAACTGTTCGTTAGGGAAGTTCAATTTAGTCAAAGGACGGATATCTTGATAGTGCATTACACCATCGATTTCTTTACGCCAAGCATAGCATAAGGAGATAGTATTAATACGTGCTTCATTAAGACCTACGGTATTAACGAAGAATTCACGACATTCATCTTCAGTAATTTTAAGATGGATTTCTACAATAGTTTCTACATCTAAGTTTTTATTAGTATTGTAGATCTTAGCATCAATAGGTGTACCATCTTCGAAACGACGAATCAATACAGGTTCAGTTTCGAATGTTTTGAAGTAATAAGCAACACGGTTACCAATTACTTTACGACCATGGTAAGTCATTTTCTTAGCATCACTGATATCTTCAGTTACTAATGGATAACGGAAAGGAACCAATGCTTCAGGAGTAATCCATTTAGCATAGTTAACTTCACGTACTTGAGAGTTTTCACGACCACAGCCATCAGTACCGACACAGAATAACATAACTTTTTCTGCTTCTGCTGGAACTTCGAATACACTGTTTTCTAAACCAAGTTCAGTATTATAGGAAGGAGTGATTTCAGTAGTTGGTGCAAATCCGAAATGTGCTCGAGCTGTGAATTCAGCACCAGGTAAAACAATTTTATTTTTGCCACGGAATAATACTTTATCAGTACCCAAGGCTCTAATTACAATATCAGTATCACGGTATGCATGAGAGCGAATAGATGCTTTCTCTTCAGTACCGTTAAACTCGTTAAAAATGAGTTCTTTAGTATTGGACATGTCGACCTCCATAAATATATTTATCGTTATTTAAGCTTAAACTTTATAACTATGTTAAACTAGGCTTTATAGAACGGGTTAAGCCACATATGGTCATGAGCCCTTGCTGTATCTTTAACTTTGAAGTGTACATTACTTCCCATAGTATCATAAATGAATAATGAGTTGATATGATCATCAAGCATCAATTTAATATCTAGGTTAAGTTTATCATGTACACCATCTAAACCATCAATCTCATCTATTAATGGTTTCAATACAATGTATTTAATGATATCCTTAGGAAGAATATCATACATATCAGCAAGAATAAGAGTCTTATACCACCAGTTACGTAAGTACATCTTATCACAAAAATGTACAGCATCTTTAGCTAAAGACTTGATATGTGTATTTACTATACCATCAACTATATCAATACTGTCATCATCTTTAATCTTACAGATATACCAGATATCATCTATAGCTCTAATGGTTTCAAATAATCTACTATCAAATTTATAGATAGTATTAATACCCATAACTTCGATCTTATAAGATTTAAAGAAGTTAATGACTTTAGCTACGTATTGTTTAATAAAGTCTAAACCAACACCAGGGAATGAGTTAAATAAGTATTGGTATTCATTACTATTAAAGTATCGCTCTACGTATTTAGTGATATCAATACATGTATTGATGATACGTTTTCTTTTTTCTGTAAGATCACCAATATTACGGATACTATCAATAAGACCAGACAAGTCTCTATCTCTATAAGTCAAGAAATTATAGTAAGACTTATTAGGTTCTTTACCTCTATCTGCTTCAAATGGCATCTTGAAGAAGTCATTATTGTATTTGATTTGCATTAATGCTTCATATGTCTTCTTATATGCATTATACTCACGATAGTTATTAGCATCTTTCATATGAGTAAGAAGACTATTACGTAAAGCTAAGTTATTATTAAAGATTTTTAATAACTGTTTAGCTGAAGTCAATGGAGTCTTATAAGATTCAAACTTATCAGCACCAGTATAGTCTAGGTCTTTATAATATCTAGGACCACGGAGCATCTTTTGTAATACCCCTAGATCTGCATCAAAGTTAAAACCCATAATATACATAATCTTTTCAGGGTCTTGCATGATGTCATCTTCAAGATTATAGTATTCATACATTAGAGAGAATAGTGTACACATAATATCACTAAGTCTAAACATTTTAAACTCACGGATAGATGGTACTTGAAGCATAAGTCTATCCTCTAGTTTAACTTTATCAAATAATAGATTGAAGAAGTAAGGCATATCAAATGCAATCTTAGTCATAGACATTACAGAGTCGATAGTGATATATTTAGTACGTACATAGTTAAACTCTTTATCAAGAATCTCTCTATATACATCTTCTTTATCCATTTCACCAGTCCATAACCCATCACCCTCAGTCATTTTATCGTAAGGGATATGGTTATTTTTATCTTTGATATACTTATCACCAGATTCAGTTAATGGGATCTTAACGAATTTCAAATCATAGTTCTTTTCGTTATCTTCAACTAGTTTCTTATTAATCTTAGCATTGATATAGTTAAAGATAAACTTGATTTTGGACCCATGTTTTGCCATCTTAGCTTTATCAGTTAAGAAGATTTTACCATTAATGATTTCATAGTCATTCTTAACTAGTACATAGCCATCATCCATAACCATCATCATACGATTATTATTAGGAGATTCTAAATATCCATCAAATGGGAATGGAATAGTAATACCTGTAGCATCATCTGCTATATCAGCCATTACCATCTCAGATTTGATATACTTATTGTATTTTCTGAAGATAGTATTATAGATGAAAGTTATATTAAAACCACGATCACTATCAATAACTGTACCATCAGTAAACTCAAAGATATCACCACTGATTCTATAACGTTCTGGAGATACTAATGTGCTACCAATAGTTACAAATAAACCATTATGAGATTTCATGTAGTTAAAGAATGGGAATATGATTTGGAATTTACTAGTACCCTCAATAGGGGTAGTTATGAATTGGTCTTCTATATTAATAGAAAACTCATTTTCTGGGTAATCATAATAGTAACATACGACATTATCAGCTATATTCAATAAGAACTTAGTATCAGTAATCTCTATACCAGTATTAGTATATCTAAATCTAGATTCTTCTAAACGTCTACCATTAACTAGTAGAATAATCTTATTCTTCTTGGGTATATATCCATCATATGGATACTCAAGAGATAATACACTTTGTTTATTATTATCAACTGCAACTGTTTTAACTTTCTTATTAGTTACAGTTTGGTCTTCTGGATATGTATATATCACTTCTATAGTAATACCCTTACGCATTAATAAGTTTTGTTTATTAATATGGAGAGTATTCTTAAGAATAGTATACTCAGTAAATGCTAATGGGTCTCCATTTACATATACTTCGATGGCATTGTTATTATCTATATATCCAGCAAATGGGAAATTTAGTTCATACTTAGTTTCACCCGGTGTAGTTACAGTAATAGTTTGAGTTTCTGTATGTAATGCTACTGGTCTAGCATTAGAATATATAAAGTTAGTATTAACTACACGATCTTTAATAAACTTATCATCATTATCAATATTGGTGATATTAAGTTTACCATCTGATGTTAGTGTAGAGAAGTATCTATCTTTTTGGAGATATACTGATGCTGTATCAGCAAAGTATACACCATGGTCTACATAGTCAATATCTTCTGGAACTTCGGTAATAATAGTATTAGATGTATCTTTGGCTTTAGTTTGAATAGTTTTAAACTTAAACTTATATTTATCAGAGTAGATAAATACGGCTATAAGTTCTCTATTAGTATTAGTATCACTAATATTCCAATCTATATCATCAGTAAAGATAATCTTAGTAAAATCATCATTGAATCTGTACCGTGTTGGATCTATAAATGTAGAACCAACAGACAATCTTAAACCAAAACCCTTTTCAAAGTAAGTATCTTTATCTACAGGGAACTCTATAGGAACTTCTCTTGTAGTATTATCCACTATAGTGATAAACTTAGACTCAGTCTTAATAGTATAGTCATTAATATTAGCTGGAATATCTGGAGTCTTATTGCTCAAGAAGTCAAACTTAAGTGTAGTCTTACCATCAAGATAATGCTCATTCTCAAATACTATCTTATGCTCGATCACATTATACTCAGATGGTGGTATTAGTAAGTCATCAGCATATAGATGTATATAATTACCCTTATCTAAGAACTCAGTATCGTTATTAGGATATGGTATAGGGATATTATTATGGTCAGTTATAGGCATAGTGCTTGTAGCAGTATCCATAACCTCTTCTGTATCTAAGTAAGTTTTGTATTTATAGTTAAATACATAGTCACCAGTATCAGGATCAGACTTTCTATCTTTAAGAAGATAGTATTTAAAGATTCTAATATCATCAAACCCAAATAATGAGCAGATGTCAACCATACAAGTTGGTGTAGATTTGAATTTCAATAGCTTATTAAGATTCTTAACCATAGCTATTTGGTATTTCAAAGGAATCTCATCATAGTATGGTACATCATGCCATTCAAAGATATAACGAATACATCTCTCATCTAATACGTCTAGTTTAATAATATGCTCACCAGTTTCAGAGATAAGATCAATCATAGTTTGTAATAGAATAAAGATGGTAATGAAGTTAGTATAGTAATCACTATCAAATCTATAAGCTTCTGCATATACAGTTGCCATGGTATAAGCACGGTTTACTATATAACGATTCTTAAATTTATCAGATAAAACTTGCTGGTCTATACGTGGTAAGTATAATAACTCAAAGTTATCAGCTTTACGTGCAGCATATGCAGTAATACCAGATGCTATATAGTTTAGATAAGCATATGCTGGTCCAATATACCTAGAACGTAGATCGTCCATTATACCATGATCTTCTAAGATATTCAATTCAAACTCAGACATTTCATGCATAGGCTTACTAAAATCTACACCAATATTATCTTTACGTAAATCTGCATCTACATATAAGAATGGCATACCTAATGGTGGTTTACCCATAATCATACGATAGTATTCATTATACTCTACATAGTGATTTACAAAGTATTCAGATGCAAACTTACGACAAGTTTCACGTTTATTTAATGGTATGAGTCGTGGATCTTTCTTAATACCCATCCAATATTCTCTACCTATTTCACAGCGAGATAAGATAAGATCATTATACTCATAAGCATCATATGGAGCTTTACCTTCGATGGATTGAATATATAGGTCAGCATAATACATAGATGCTTCAGATTCTTTAGAATCGGCTAAGTCTTTATCTTTTACCACTGCACCTAATGCTAAGATTTTACTATAGTATACAGTATTATCTACAAAAGGCTCAGGTGAGATTGCTTTAATAATATGAGAAAGTCTCATTCTTTGTAGTTCCTCCCTTCGGAATGGAATTATTCGATTACTACTATGTACTGACCGTAATAGCCTATTTAGCCCAACATCAAGTTAATCGTACCTATTTGAATAACAACAGGAGTGTTTAGAATATGAGTCAACCATTTCCGGACTTAAGCATTATTACAAGTCCAAATAATCCAGTTATAAAATCTCCTTTTGTACCATACCAATTGGAGTTCTATCAAACTAAATATTCCCTAATGGATATTGATAGATATACAAGTTTTGTAAAGAATGCTGTATCTAGATTTAGAGCATCTAGAGCTTATAAGAATTATAAGTTCTTCTTAATGAATCTAGGTATGGATAGATGTCAAATCAATAATAATATCACTATGGATATGGCTACTATTGAAATGCATCATAATATGCTAACTATCTTTGATATTGCTTTTATCATTACAGAGCATATCATTAATACTACAGGGTATATTACTTCATTTGACTTAGTACAGCATTTACGTAAAGTACATCATGAGCATAAGGTAATGCTTGTAATGTTAAATTTAACAGCTCACCAACTTTATCATAATACAAATAATTTTTTCATCCATCCAGATATGTGTTTTGGTAACTGGGGAGCTTTCCTAGAAGAGTATAAATATGGTATCACTATTGAGATTGCCAATAAGGTTATACGCTACTTAGATGAAGCTATTAAAGTCGGTTCCACACAAGATAATGGATTGATGGAAGTTCGTGATCATTTAGTGAATTGGAGTCGATACAATGAGTACAACCTTGGAAATCAGTCTTACGGTAATACTAACTATTAGTATTATAGCCTTCTTCTTTACAGTTAGTGTAATCATTAACCGTGTTACATACTTCTATGAACAACAAATGGCTTTTAAACGTTCTCGAATTAAGATCGATGTACGTGAAGTCGATAATATGATTGATAATATGATTCAAGAAGGTATTAATGAATTCTTAGTTATTAATAACCTAGCATTCAATGATGACAACTATATTAGAGAAGATATAGAAAAGCAAATGCGTAAATATGTATCTGATTATATCATAGCTAGAACCACTCCAGTATTCTTGGAGAAAGCTCACTATGTATATAGAAAAGAGTCTTTTACTAATATAGTAGCTAATAAGATCATCATTGGTGTAACCTTGTATGTAGCAAAAAACAATGCTGAAATGAAGAATAGATAGAAAGAACCCCATATAGACATTGTCTATATGGGGATTCATTCTGCTAATTGCTTTATCGAGGTTTACCATTGAACTGTCATCACAGACCAATGATACTATAGTGTTATATAAAATTAAATATCTAATCTATAATTCTCATTATAGTTCTGTAGTTCTTCCTCTGACATATAGTTCTTAAGTAGTTTATCTAAAGCAAGGTCACCAACCTTGTCTTCGAATAAACCACGTACGTGATTATGGAATGTATTCAAGAAGAAGTATTTCTTATTCTTTATACATCTAATCATGAATGCTTTATATAAATCCAAGATAGCATTTGTAACACCAGTATGCTTATACGCTCGGAATAAGATACCAGTTAAACTAGAGAAAGCAAGTATATCAGAATAATCTAATTCATCAATAGCAGTAAGTATTACACTAGTGATATTATAGTCATTCTTAATATTGAACCAAGCCTGATTACAAGACTCTAGATAGATTAAGATATTAGAAGCCTTGTGTTTAACACAAAGACCCAATACTGTACCATCTAGCATATCTAAGTATTGCTTAGCATAGAACTTGTATAGTGCTAAATCATCATCAGCAATAATAGACTCTAAGATGAGGTCTAGAGAGACCCCATCTTTAGTTAAGTCGTGAATATATAATATTCTTTCTGCAGCTGAAAGATTCTTTAGTTTAGCCGAGTATTCCATTTGATTCTCCTAATATACTATACTTCTACAACGTCAGTCAATTTAGCAAACTCTTCTGGGAATAGTTCTGCAAATGTAGCAGTATCTCCAGTATAGGATGCAACTTCTTCCCAAGTCTTAGTTGTGTAGTTATAACGTTTAGTTTTATCTTTAGTAAATAAAGCTAAACGATAACGGCAAGCATTAGCACTAGTCACTAGAGGATTAGTTTCATCTACTAAGATGTGAACGTACTTAGCATTATATTCACCTTTAGCTGGGGTGATGATATGATGCTTACCAGTACGGTCATAATACAAACCACCTTGCCATGCAGATACTGCACAGTTACCATCTAAGATGATTTCCATAGGAGTTTCTGGTACAGCAACTTCATCTGAAGTTACACCAGTAACTTTACCTTGTTTAGCTTCTAAACGGAAAGGTACTAATGTAATATCTGTACCTTTGATGGTTTTGATATTACGGTTATAGAAGTATGGTATATATTTAGTATATTTACTTGGTGCGCCATATACTGTTTCGCCAATAATAACTATATTTTCAATATCACCTAAAGTTTCATCATGTGCTTTATGTTTAAGTTTAACACGATAATCAGATTCTAAGTAGTATTGTGCTAAGGTATTATCATAAGTAGTAAATGTTTTAGTACCAGCATCATATCCACGATCACCTTCAACTATAAAATGAACATCAGCATTTTGTGTTTCTGTAAGATTATTCTTATAGAAATCTACAACAGGGTACATTGATGGTGTATTGACAACATCAGTAAAGATGCTTAAGGTGTAAATGTTTCTACCATCAGCTGTAGTATTCTCGTCTGGCTCATTAGCTTCACTACCATCGAATGGGAAATCTGTATCACAGTATACTGCTTTAGTGAAATTATAATCGTATTTCTTATTAGGGACGATCATAGTATTAGTTTTATTATGGTATATACCGCTAGTATCACCTAAAGCATATACAGATTGACCAGACTCAGTATTAGCATATTTCAATGTGTTAGCATCACTAAGTGTAATAGTATAATCTGTAGCTGCTGGATTATAGTTTTTAAATGTATTTTGTGATACTTCATCGCTAAATTTATAATACTTATAATCTTCTTCTGTAGGTGTAAGATAATCGAACCATTGTCGATACATATAATGGAACTCTTTATCTTTATTTTCAGCCCAAGCTAGGTCACAATAATCGAAGTATTGTGTAAAATCATGGGAGACTACAGATACGCTTAATTTAACTAGATTGTCGGCTTCTTTAATTAAGAACGCTGTCATCTCTTCTGTAGGGTCTACTGCGATAAGAGTATAATATTGGTAAGTCGCATCTGCAATAGTAGCATAGTCAGAAATTTTGCTAATATTATTCTTAACGTATTCATTATCAGGATTCAAAGTAGAATTGATAAGATTGAATTTAGATTTCCCTTTAGGTACAAAGATTTTAAATGCTGTAGATGTATTACCACCATTAGCACCAATCATACCCATAGTATTTTGTCTACCATAGTTGCCCATACCAGCACGGTTACGTAGAATGAGTTCTTCATCCATGATAATAGTATCAGTAATAACTGCTTTTACATTAGGGTTACCAGACACAACAAATTGGTCGCATTTGATTACTGCAGCATATGGAGACTTACCATTGATATAGAAATCAGATGTATATTCAGGTAAAGATGCTGTTCCTTTGCATTCGAAAATATCGCTAGTATCTTCTAAACCAACAACGTCTAGCATAGTTAATTCATCTGCAGTAAGATCTGCTTTCTTTTTCAATACGATGCTATCATCATTAAGATTTACTCTAAGATTGTATGTAGATTCATCATTATACAAATCAGTATACTTAGGCATACGATAGCAAGTATTGCATAACTGACCAAAATGACGTTTACCAAAGTTAATAGTAATATTACGTTTATCCGAAGGTGTTTGTTCCATAAAGGATTTTGTTGGCCATTGGATAAGATAGTTCTTATCGTCTGGTACTGTATATGTAGTCAATCCAGGAATAGCACCAATACTATTATGGTCAATCATTTCAGAAGAAGCAGAATACATAAAACCATTACTGATATTTACAGAGCCACCAGCTAAACCAGTAACCACATCAGCAGCTTTAATCTTTTCTTCTACTTTATTGGAGATTTTCTTTACATCATTAGCTAAGCCAGCAGTGGTATTAGCAGCTGCTACCCCTGTTTCAGAGATAGCTGCTTTTACATTTTCAAGATCTTTTTTAATTTCTTTAAACCCATTTTCGATATTTTCTAAAATGAGTTCAGTAGTATTTTTTGATTCAGGCATCTAGAATCCTCCTATTGAAAATAGTCAAAATTATCTCCACCCTCGATATCATACTCGTTGGAGAATGTTTCATAATCTGGGTGGTTTTCTGGTTGAATCTCATATGGAGCCATATCAGAAGTATTTTCCCAACTCATAGTATTATAGTTCCAATATTTTGATTGATCCATATTATAGAACATCATACCCATTAAACAAGCACGAATGTCTCTTACGATAGGATCGTTTTCATTGACTAAGAAGATAACGTATTTAGCATTCTTAAATAAACGAAGATACATACGAGAAACTTTAGAACCACGGTATTTATATGGGCCGAATGTTTCTTCACCCATCTTACACCCATCAAGTTTCCAAATCATTGGTGTTGTTGGTTCTTCAATTTCTGAATCTGTTTGAGTTTCATCTATATAGAATTTGCCAAATGTTTCTTCTGCTAAGACATAGTCAAATCCTAATTTTACATTGGTAAGACTAACCTCTTTGATATGTCTATTATAGAATGGTGTAATACATGGACCATTCTTATCATATGCATTTTCACTTATATTGATACGCTCAATTAATTCACCTTTGGTATTTAACCATTTAATTTCACTAAATGCTACCATAGTTTGAAGATGCCAACGATTAAGTTTAGCATTATTATCGATAGGTAGAGTGATTTCGATCACTTTATCTCTAAACTCGTTTTGATATTTTGGATAAAATAAATCCAAACTTCTACCAGTAATGGCTTTCTTGTCTAAATTAATCTTATAGATTTCTTTAGATGTAGCCTCGTCAGTATAGGTTGACATATTCATGAGCGTTCTATTTGTCATGTAACTAATAGGTTTATCTATAGTATATGGCTTATCTTTATAGGCAATATACACATATTTTACTAAAGCTTCATTGAAAGTTGCAGTAACGTATCTATTAGATATAGGATAGTCGCCATAGAATATACCTGTACGATTAGCACTTTGTAGATTGAGTTCCATGCTACTACCGAATATGGAGAATTCTTTTTCTTCAAGATAGCTACGAGCGTATATCGTTGACTCATTAGCATTATTACCCCAACCGAATAATGTATTGCTAGGAGTTACACAAATACTATATTGATCTTTGAATATATTTCTAAAAGAATATTCGAACCAATGTTGGATGCTCATATTTGCTGTATATGGTTTCCATGTCATAGTATTATAGTCAAAGTATTCACTTCTATCATAAGTTAATACGATAGCTTGTAATAATGGAAGCACACTACTGCTATTACGAAGAGATTTCATTGATACTTTAGACTTATCTACAAGAATTCTAAATGTAGCATCAGTATTACTAACCATAGTAGTTGCTTTGAAATTACCAGCCAATACAGGATCTACTGTAAAATCCTCAGACACCCAAATATCACCATCTAGATATATGTCTAGTTTATTAGGGTTAATAGTTGTACGGTTAGTTCCATCTTTATCACAGATTAAACTAGCTAAGATAAGATTTCTATTTAGTGATAAACTGTTACATACAACTGTCTTAATATTCTTATGCATACAAAGACGGAATTTATTACAGCGTAATACTGATGGACTATCAATAGATTGATTATTGATACTAAAATCACTATGGTAATAAGGTAAGGATACATCAACATCGTTATTTTTTACCATATTAATGAATCTAGTGTCTATAGTTATACCAGAGTTTTCTAAATGATATTTATCAATCAATTCCTGAGATACTTTACTGATGTTTAAAGCGTCATCAATCAACTCTACAGATAGTCTATAATTTACATCATTATAGTTTTTAGGCATCTTATCTACAGGTGAACGAAAAGCTGTCATATACAGACTACTGATATGATATTTATTATCTTTAAAGATAGCTTTAATAATAGGCTTATTACTATCTCTATCTTTATACTTAGCTGAAATTTTAGGATCAGTAGAACGTTTAGCTATATTAATAGCTGAACTGATGCTATTCATCTTCTCAATAGTAGGCCAAATAAAACCTAATGGTTTAGTAAATACAAATGTATCTGACATTGGTATTAGGGATGTATTATAATCAGTATAAGATTCGGGATTTATAAAATTATTAAATAGCATCCCAACCTCTAGATTAAATTCACCATCAACTAAACCATCAACTGTTTTTGCTTTCTTCAGTTTCTCGATAGTTTTATCTTGAATTTTGTGGATCTCTTCTGGTAAAGTATTAGTTTTACCAGAAGAAGTTATCCCTGTAAGCTCAATAGCTTTCTTTGTCTCATTTAAGTCAGTAATAACTGTACTAAACTGAGTGGATATATTATTGAGAAGCTGGTCGGTTAATAAATTATTATTCTCTGCCATTATTCTCCTCCACGAAGATCTCTAACCATCTTCTCTAATTTAGATAGAGAAGTATTTAATTCATCTCTAGTAATATAATCACCACTAGGAGCGGCTGTACCAGAGCCACCACTGACTTGTGTCCAACCTGTAGCTGTTTTAGTATAGATTGTATTTGTAGATGTAACTAAACATACAGACCCATTAGGTGCAGTAGCATCTAGGTCAGATACGTTAGCTACAGGAGCTTTCCAAGTACTAACTGTAGTTACACTAGCACCAGCAGAACCAGATTCAGATAATTCATTAGCAACGAATAGACCGTCAGTACCTAATGTAGCTTTAATTACGTCATTAAATACAAAGTCTAATGCTCCACCAGTACCAGGTTTAAGAACCCAGTTTTCGCCAATAGTTGCTTTATTAGTTACAGCATCTAATTTAGCCATAAACTTAAGATCAGCTTCGGCTTTAGTGTAAGTATCGTTCCAGCGAGTCTTTTCATCTGCAGTTACAAACTTATGAGTTGCATCTTCAGTAATCATAGTTGCTGGATGTGTAGCAGGGTGCTCATAGTTAGTAGCACCTTCTTCGATACCATCTAATTTAAGCTTATCTTCTTTAGACATCTTACCATCTAAAGTATTAGTAGCATTAGGAATATTTACACTAGAGATAGTATCCCAAGCTGTACCATTGTAACGATAGATATTACCAGTGCCTGCTACAGGAACTACCATACCTTTCTTAGGGCTAGGGTATGTAGTAGCAATCTCTGCATAAGAAGATACACCTGGTTTCCAGTCCATAGATGAAGCTACAGAATCAATCTTAGTATTCAATTCTGCTACAGATGGTAAAGCACTAAGCTTAGCTTTTTCATCTGGAGTCATGAAGTTACGGTTAATATCTTCAGTAATGATAGCAGCTGGGATAGCTGTTACATTAACCACAGTTTCAGTTTTACCATCAATGATAGATTCAGAAGCAGTGATACCACTGAATTTCATTTTATATGGTGTAGCTAATGCTGCTGCTTTAGCTGCAGTACCAGTGATATTAATATCCATACTGCTAGGGTTAGCACCAGCAACAACGTGACCTTCACGGTCTACCAATACTTGACTGAAACTACCTGTAGTTAAGTCTGTAGAAGTCTTAGGATGCACGTATACAGTATCTGTGAATTTAGCATTAGCTGGTACACTAGAACCAACTGTAAACCCACGTACAGTATCAGCATCAATATTACCTAAAGATGATCGATCAATTTGTAAATTAGTTACATTAAGATTGATATTACCATTAGCATCAGGTCCTGTAGATGCTGCTGTAATTTTACCAGAAGCACTTACAGTCTTTATACTATTAACTGCATTATTGTTTCTCTTAACCCAATCTTTAATACGTTCAACTTCGATATTAACGAATGACGTATTAGCAATTTTAGAAGAGATATCTCCAGCAGCAGCTGTTGGTACAGTCGGAGTACCAATGAAGTTAGGGGAATCTTTTAATGCAATATCACCAGCATTAAGACCAGCAATAGATTCAGCAGACTTAGCTTTAGCCGCAATACCACTAATATTTATATCATAAGTACCAGCTGATAAGTTTGATGGACCAAATTTACCATTAATAGCACTAGCATCAATAGATGTGACATTTAAAGTTACATTATTAGAACCGTCGAATAAAACAGATGGAGCCGTTACCCCACCTGTAAGTGCAAAGGTTACAGTACCTTTAAGTCTGTCAGCAGTCTTAGCTCTCTCTGGAGTAAGACCATATAGAGCATTGTGCACAAATCTAGTAGTAGCAATAGTATCATTCCGAGTATTTAACTCAGGAGTAGGTGCTGTTGGTCTACCAGTGAATGCTGGATCATTGATAGGTGCTTTGGAATTCCAAAACATTTTTTCGATACCAGTTACATGAACCTCATTATCATTCATATGTCGATTCAAACTCTTTTGGAGATTTTTATCAGAGCTATTAATGAGTTCCCTTAAATCAGGGGATAAATCATTATAGGTTATCAGATCGTATTTTTCATTGAAATCTGGCATTATATAGCCTCCTTTCACCAATTTACTACTATGTTTCAACAGTACTATAATCGTTGACTATAGGAGGTTAATAATAACTATGGCAATTAGAAAAGTATTTTTAAATCCTGGCCACGACCCTAAACTTAATGGAAGTGGCTATGCTATCGACCCAGGTGCTGTAGGCTCTCGTACTACAGAAGCCGAAGTTGTTAAAAAAATTGGTGCATTAGTAAGCCAATATCTTCAAGCTGTAGGTTATGAAACTTACATTATGCAAGATGATGACTTAGACGCAGTATGTGAAGCAGCTAACCAATGGGATGCTGATATCTTTGTATCTATTCATTGTAATAGTGCAGAAAATCCAGCAGCTGAGGGTACTGAAACATTTACTCATACTAGTGCAGGTCCTAACTCCTTATCTACTAAATTGGCTATTAATATCGACAATCAATTAGTTAATTCTTTAGACTTATATGATCGTGGTATTAAATCTGCCAACTTCTGGGTATTGCGTAAAACTGATATGCCAGCGGTATTGGTTGAAACAGCATTCATCAATAACCCAAAAGAAGAAGATAAGCTTATTAATCAAGTAGATGAGTTTGCTAAAGCTATTGCTCGTGGCATCTCTGATACTGCAGCTCAAGTATAATCTATATCATGAATACTGCTGCCGATGTAGAAAAAGCTCTCCAAATAGATACCGTACCGTCATTAAATTCAGAAGAAATTCAATATAATGGTAATATAGTAGCCTATCAAGGAGACTATTATATCTTTATCGACGGTAAATGGTCTAAGTTAGGTAAACAAGTATCAACTAATACTAGTAGCCTAACTGAAAATGAAATAGAAGATATGGAGCCTGAAGAAATGGATGATACTGGTAAACCATACTATAGATCTAGAGTATACTTTTACCCTCTAAATATAATTAAGATTGTAACTGTAATATTCTGTGGTATAGCTTTAATGTATTCTTTATTTATTCAGTCAGAGACTGTAGCGGCTACACTTGCTGGTGGGTTATTAACCTATTTAAGCCGTAGTAGTTCTGGATCTACTACAAACAATTATCAAAAGAATGATAAGTAAGAAAGATATAAGCCCTAATGGTTATATGCCATTAGGGCCATCTTTTGGCTTACTTGAACATCCCAGTAATTCTAAAATAGGAGGTTAAAACTATGCCAGAGCAAATCAATTATGATTTAGATAGAGACAAGCTTGGCTTAAATGAGCTTAGTCTTAAACTGCGTGATATGGTTACAAAATCATTCAATCATACTAAAGATGATGTAATACATATTACAGCAGAAGAGCGAGCATTATGGAATACTGTAGCAACTATTCCTAATGTAAGCAATAATAACAATGGCTTTATGTCTATAGCTGATAAAATTAAATTAGATGGTATAGAAGAGCAAGCAAATCATTATGTACACCCTAAGAAACCTAATGCTGTTCCTGGTAACTATATTACAGTAGATATAGATGATGAGGGCCATGTCATTCGTGGATATAATCCAACTAAGTTGCCTATTACTGTAGATAATGCAGATAGATTAGGTGGGTTAGTGCCAGGAGACTTTGCTCCTATAGCTAGTCCAATCTTTTTAGGTAAACCACAAGTTCCAACACCAGTAATTGATACTAATAGTACTAAGATGGAAATTGTTAACGTGAAGTATTTAGAATCTCATATCTTCCCTTATGTAAGATCTCGTGTAGAACCGACTGGTGATGGAGAAAATCTATTCTGGATTGATTCTACAAACATTTTAAGCTCTTATAGTAAAGAAAAGAAATGGCATTCCGTATATACTGAAGCTAGTAAGTATATGCTTGCATTAAATGAGAAGATTGATGTCAATACTCAACCATCTGACTATGCAGCATATCTAAAATTCTATGGACAAAAGAAATTATCTGCTTTAAACTTAGATACTGCGGTTACTGGTACTAGAACTGAAGAGTTTGCTACTGTAATGGGTATGAGAGCTGTTGACCAAGATATTTCTCATGAGTTTATCTTTATTGGTAATGACTTATTTATCCGTAGTGGTGCAGATAACTGGGATAGCCTAGTTAAAATCTTTGATAGCAACGATGAAACTGTAGCTAAGACTAAAAAAGCTATGGAATTTGATATTGATAATGGAAGCCTAGTGGTTAATAGTGGTGGTAAGAAATATAAAGTCACCCTAACTGAGGTATAGGAGGTTTACTATGTCATATCATGATAGACAAAGTCTAAATCAAACTATTCCTAGACATATATCAAAACAAGAACTATCTCCGACATTACGTAATCGTATCCAAGATGAATATGACCATATTTATAATTATAATATGCATATTACTGAAGATGAACGTTATAGATGGAATCAATCAGCTAAACGTGTGCTTAAACCAGCTACAGCTTATGCTGATGGGTTAATGACTAAAGAAGATAAAGCTAAATTAGATGGTATCGAAGCTAAAGCTAATAAATACGTGCACCCATTCTCTAATGTAACACCTGGTAGCTATCTTGAAGTGACTACTGATGGGTTAGGGCATGTAATATATGGCAATAACCCAGCTAGACTTAATATAAGAGCAAGAAATGCTACTAAACTTGGTAATATAAATCCAGATGAGTTTGTATCACCTAACAATGCATTCCTAAAGGGTAATATATCATTTAGACAATATACAAATGACCTAAATCATATTAATTACCCTATAACTAAGAAAGATCTAATAGAGGGCTCTCTAGATAGTAGTTACTATATTAGTACTGATGATACACCTAATCTAAATAAGATTAGAATTAATCCAAATACAGGAGTCGCTTCATATTATGATGCAGATCTTAGTAAATGGGTTGATATATCTCTTCCTAGTAATACAGCCAGATTGGATTCTAATGGTAAAGTTCCATTAAGCATAATGCCACAATCTGGTGTGCCTATTGGTGCTATTATGCCAGCGATGTTTGAAAATGAAAAGTTTTTGAATGAAAATGGTTTCCTATTATTGAATGGTGGATCTTTCAATAAGAATGATTACCCAGACCTATATAATTTTGCAAAGAATTCAAATTTACTATACAAAGAGGCAGCCACTACTACAGAACTCACTCGAGGTACCTTTACTGAAAATGGTGATGTATATGGGTGCTTCTATGAACGTCCTGATGGGACAATAATGCTACCAAGATTATGCGTTTCATTAGCATCTGCTAGTAAAATAAATGAGACTGGTTTTGTTAAATTATATACCACACCAAGAGAGACTAGTACATTTGACCCTTGTACTGTAACTAATGCATATATGAATATTGGTGACATTGGTGATGATGAAATAAAAAGACGGTTAGGTTATTTTAGTGGTGCATTTAGAATTACAAATACGCCTGCTCCAGCTACAGGTACTTGGTATAATCACCATTGGACTAATGAGTTCTTAATAACTACATTTAATACAGATACGTTAAAGCTGGAAAACCTTACAGATGACCAACAAAATTATCATGCCAATAGACCATGTTCTATTTATTTATCATTTATGATTAAAGCAAAGTACTAAAGAAAGGAGGTATCTAATGTCTAAAGAGCAAGATGTAATAAAATGGTGGCAATCATATTCTGAAGAAGAAGCAAAACGACGTAAAGAAGAATGGTTAAATGAACACAATAAGTCTAGCTTATTTAATGAAGTATTAGATAAACTGACTAAAAAAGAGTTTAATACTGTACTAGCTAATACATTAACCGATATTGATTTTCATATGACTGATACTTTTATGCATATTACTGAAGAAGAACGTAATAGATGGAATAAAGTAACATATAAATCTCTAACTAAAACTGCATCTACCGAATCTAATGGGTTAATGACTAAAGAAGATAAGATTAAGCTTGATGGAATCGCTGATGGTGCTAATAATTATACCCATCCTAAATATAGACCAATTACTACGTATAAGTTTAAGAAAGTAGATGAATATGGTCATATATACGGATCTAGTGAGCCTGAAGTATTACCAGTAACTGTAGACTCTGTAGACACATTAAATGGTAAGCCTATTGAGTATTTTGCTAAAAATAATAATCAGGTGTTTAATAATATCACAGTGCCAAATATAGATGTGACTACGGCTAAAGATAATGCTGCTGTAAACTATGCTACGATGAAATCATATGTTTTAGATGGAGCAATACAGATAACCGCCCTCGCTAATAATCTAGATACTAGAAAATTATGGTACAATATCAGTAATAAAACTGCATATTATTATGATAATACTTGGAAACCATTCTCTTTACCGATAAAACCAGTTACTCTTAATAGTGATGGTAAAATAGATAAAGAGCTTTTACCAAATTCAGGATATCCTATAGGCTCTATTGCTATATTTTATGGGAATATGGTTCCTAATAATTACCTGCTACTGAACGGTCAAGTTGTAAAGAAATCAGATTATCCTAAATTATGGGATTTAGTTGCCTTAGAGGGCGGTGCTGTATTACAGCCAGAGTCTAATTATAAGCAAATAAATAATGGCCCATGGCCTGTATATTTCTTCTCTACTGTAGCTAATGATGATACAGTATTTAGATTACCATCTTTTAGTAAGTTCTGTGCAGTTACACCAAAAGGGCCAAATGGTACTATTATTAGCGAACATTCTAGAATGGCAAATATCTATGGGACTTTTCCTATAACACCGTTTGGTGCATATCAAGATAGATACCCTGAAGATATAGAATTGTATAATGCTTCTGACTATTTTAAAAATAGACGTATAAATACAAATATCTCATATAGAACACATTGGACAAATGATTGGGGTTATATGGGGTTTGAATATTCAAATAAAGATAGAGAGTCTACTAATTTATATTATAAACCATTAGATATTGTATCTCGTATTAGAGATGCTAGATATATAGCTACAAGTAGAAACTATGATGCTCGATGGCAACCACGCTCTATTGGTATGCTATATTGTATTAAGGCTAAATAAAGGAGATAGCTATGGCAGATTTTAATAATGAATTAGATAAAATTAATAAAACTGAATTAGCTTCTCCATTAAATAAGCTAATTAATAATGGTTATGCTCATATGTATAACCAATCTATGCATATATCACAAAACGAACGTGATAATTGGAATAAGGCTGCAGATACTACAATATATAAAGCAAAAATAGACAGTAATGGTTTACTATCTAAAGAAGATAAAATCAAACTGGACTCTATTGCTGATGGGGCAAATAACTATATACACCCTAAGTATACACAGGCAGCACCAGACACATATCTATCTATAGTATCTGATGATACTGGTCATGTGATATATGGTAGCAACCCTGAATTTTTAGACTGTACAGTAGAGAATGCTACAAAGCTTAAAGATACAATTTTTAGCGAATTTGTTAGAACCAACAATCAAGCATTTGGTGACAATATAACTATCAATCCAGATGCGGATGTTTATGATGGTACACCAGTAACATTTGGTAATTTTAATGCATATCGTCTAACCAATGCTATTAAGAAATCATTTAGTATATCGACTGATGATGATTCAGCATTTGCACAAGATGGGTCAGCTAAATCAATATATATAAATAATGGTATATCTATATTTAAACGTAATAACTCGACAATATACGGGTTTCAATTAATAAATTCAGATAATACTATAAGATTAGACAATAATGGTAAGATACCTAAAGAATATATAGTTGATGATGGTGTGCCTATTGGGACAATGTTTTATTGGTTAGGATCAAATATACCAGACGGATATTTACCATTAAATGGTATGATTATCCCAAAAAGTATGGTACCTGAATTAATAGATTATGCACAACAAGTTGGGCTATTAGAACCTTGGAATAATATGATGGAAGATAAATTGTATATCTCCAAATTTGTTATTAAAGACGACAATCTAATTATGCCTAAATTTGATGATGCTATTGTTGCATCTATGAATGATGATCCATCGTTAAGTGGTAATTTAATACCATGGTTTAGGCCACATATTCAAACTAAGTTCCAAGTAAACTCTGGGGCTATACGCTGGCATCCTAGTGAGAATGAATACAATTCTAAGCAGGATACAAAAGAAATACATGTAACAAATAGCGGAAGTTTTCTTATCACTGATGGTACTAGGGATGAGGGACAGACGTATCTGACTTTGTACGATAGTGGTGCTGTTACTAGATCGGGAGATCAATTAACACCTGATAGAATAACTGTAAATTATATAATTAAAGCATCTTCTACGGGGTTAAAACTTACATTTAGTAAACAGGTCAATCTAGAAAATTATAATCTAGATGTAAGACGAAATTTACGGTTTAGCGATATACTAGACTATATCAAAATGAATAACTGTGATAATTTATTAGAATTGCGTATAGTTAATGAATCATTAGCTTTTAGTAATTCAGCAGAGATTGATGGGGTTTATAATAAATTACGTTATGAACGTTTAAATCCATATAGACAGTTGATTATTCGAGGTTTGGGTAAATCAATCTACTATCCATATAGTGTAGATTTAAACGAAAATAACTTAATTACTATTGCAGAAAACAAGGTTCCTAATAGTACATTTACTATTCAGGTGTCAAAGGCCGACCAATATGATAGAATGGAAAAATTTGACAGTTTAAAAACTAGACTTGCTAGTTATGGAGTAACGCTAGTAAAAGTATAATTTTTAATCAACCGGAGGGTTAGTGTTTATGAACTATTTGATCGCTCAAGTGAAATCTCACTTGAAGATTATTGTTGCTTTTATCGTGATTATTTTAATCGCTTTATTAACTGTATTGTATTTTAAGCATGAAGCTAATGTAGAAGCTAATCGTTATAGAGAGATTCTCGATAATGTAACTAAGACTACAGAATATAATAAAGAGTTGGCTAGAGAAAATAAATTAGTAATGGCTTCTATTGAAGATTTACGTAATAATAAACCAGTAAAAGAAACCATTACTAATAATCATACTGATACTATAAGATATATAGAAAAAGAATCTCCAACTGATCCAGATGTAGTGGTTAATAAAGAAAAGACTGCCAGTATTAGATACAATGGAGAGACTTTCACCACACCCTTACAATCTTCTGCGGCATCTAGTGTAGCCAAGGAAGATGGAACAGTGGAAATTAAACAAAAAGACGAAGTAGTTATTGATGTAACTGATATTGCCAATAGACAAATTGCTGCTCATGATTTAATGAGAGATAAAGTAGAGCAAGAGTTAAATGACGATATCAAAAAACTTAAACATGAAAATCGTACATATAAGATTATCGGTGCTACTGTCGGAATAGCTGGTGTTGGTTATGCAATCCATAAGGCAACTAAATAGGCCAATTAGGATGCTGTCTAAACATAAAAATAAGTCTTTATTTTTATTAAAGGTGGTGATGAAGTGGACTTTGAAGGTGCTACTGGTGTACTTTCTATGGTTAAGGATATCGGTGCTATAGAATTTATTTTAATCCTACTAGTGGCATATGTAATCTACTCCAACCATACTAATACCCAAGCAATTTTACATTTATCTAGAAGAGAAGAAGAAACTAAGAGTTCAGAAAAAACTGTACAAAGAGAAGAAGCTAGAATGATTAATGATATGATAGATGATATGAATCATCAACCATACACATTAAATAAGTTAACTGAAACATATACCAAAACTAATACTCTAATTAAACACAAACTCAAAGAGACTGCTGATATATTAGATGCTGAACGTATTTGTGTATACATGTTTCATAATGGTGAGCATTCTGTTAATAATATACCATTCTTAAAGACCACTTGCATTTGTGAATATATAGATAGACACAAAGGTGCAACTAGTCTTCTTATGACACATAAAGGTGTACCTATTAACCTAGCTAGTGACCTATTCAAAAGAATAAATAACCATCAGATTACAGTATTGTATTCTGATGGTGATAATGTAATTGATAGGGTTATGTCAAACTTCTTCTGCAAGGATACTGAAAATAAGACTACTATTGTAGTCACTATTTATGACTCCTCGAACCAATTGGATGAAAAACCAATTGGGTTCTTGAGTGCAGATTTTGAATTTGATCATCGTTTAACTAATGATGAACTTAAAGACTACTTTACTGAGCTTGAAGAATTAGCAGAGTACTTATCTGTATCTGTGCTAATTAGTTATCTTTTCTTCCAATCTAAAAAAGAAAAAGAATAAGGAGGAAGTTCTTTCATGTCTAAACCTCAACTACTTAATAGACTGAAAAACAAAACTGATTTAGTTACCTCTGGTAATCTGTTACAGTATTCTGATACAACCGGTAAGGTTGTAGAGGATACTGGTCTTAATGCCCAGCAGATTAAAACAGCTACATCTAATAATGCTAACATTGTTAGTCACTTAGCTAATGATAATATCCATGTAACTAGAGAAGAGAAGAAGTTTATTACTCAAGATCATACAGATCTTAATAACCACTTAGTAGATGCATCTTCCCATATTAGTCCAACCGATAGAGCTAATTGGGATGCTAAAGAAACTCCTGAGGGTGCACAAGCTAAAGTTAATATGGCAGCTGCATCTTTTAATAGACATATCGCTACTAAATCCATTCATGTATCTAATAGTGATAGATTATCTTGGGATGATAAGTATACTAAAGCGGAGATTGATAATAAATTCGTACAACTAGAATCCAATAATACTTGGAAAGAAGCTGTAGATACTTTTGATGAAATCAATATAATGTATCCATCTCCGCAACGTGGTTGGACTGTATCTGTAAATGATACTAATATTACATTCCGTTATGATGGTGAAAATTGGATTCCTATCTCTAGTAATGCAGTACCTATGGCTACTGCGGCTGTAGACGGTCTTATGTCCAAAGAAGACAAAGCTAAGATTGATACAGTTGAGATGGGCGCTAATAACTATATCCACCCAAATAATCCAACAACCAGACACGTAACTGATAAAGAAAAAGCATTCTGGTCTGCTAAAGCCGAAGACCGTAATGCAACTTACCAGTATGCTGGTCTTATGTCTAAAGAAGACAAATACAAATTAGACAATATCGAAACTGGTGCAACTAACTTTACTATGCCTAGCAGCTTAGACCCAGCTATTATTGAAACTGATAACGATCATTTATTCGTTACATTAGAAGAAAAGACTAACTGGTCTAATAAAGCAAGTAATAACTTAGTTACACCTAACGTTAATGGTATTATGTCTAAAGAAGATAAGATTAAACTTAACTCTGTAGATATGAATGCTAACTATTATATTCATCCACAAACACATGACCCTTCTATTATCTTAGAAGATGCTAGTCATAGATTTGTAACTGATGAACAAATCTTAGCATGGAATAATAAATTAGATGGTTCTTTAGCTACAGCTACTTCTAATGGTGGTATGTCTAAAGAAGATAAAGCTAAATTAGATTCCATCGAAGAGGGTGCTAATAAATATAAGCTCCCAGCACAATTACCACCAACTATCATTGCTCAAGATCCTAATAATAGATTCTTTACTGATCAAGAAAGACAATCTCTTGCTGATAAGAAAGACTCTAAAGCAATTCTATTAGGTACAGCAGAGTTCAATGGTAGAACTGGTACTATTATACCACATAGCTTTGAGAATACTTCTTTCTCTGTAGCTATTACTCCAACAGCAAACCCTAATGGTTTGATTGGTGAAGTGTGGGTTAAGAAAACTAATACAGCATGTATCGTATACTGCTCTGGTGCAGGGGATGCTAAAATCCCATTCGACTATATGCTGATTTATTATAACTAATCAACAAAATAATATAGACTTGGGATGAACACGGATCCTAAGAATATCTCTTTTTACTACAATATTACTAAAACTTTTTTGGATACCCATATAGGCAATGCCTATATGGGTTATCTACTGTCTCAATACAAAAGAAATATAATTTTGGATATATATTATAACTGTGTAGTAATTATAGTAAATTTGTTTTATAGTTAAGGAGGAACAATTACTATGGAAAAGCAAAAATTTAATTTAAGAGAACTAATCGGTCAATTCAGAACATTTGACTTTGCGTCTTATGATTTGAATTGCAGTTCTAAGAGAACAGCTGTTTACTCAGCTAAGAAAGGTAACACACTTGTTACTGTATGGACTAATGAGTATGAAACTGAAGATGGTTTCATTACACCATTAATCAAAGTTAAAGAAAAAGAGAAAGTAGATGTAACTACAGAAGTCTATAAGAGTACTACATTAGAAGACATCTTAGCTGCAGCTAATACTGGTGAATTTTGCATCAGTCAAGACACAGATCACAAGACACTATTGAAAGTATCTTGCCGTGCATCTGCTAAAGTATTGGCAACGAACTCCAAAGGTAAACCTATGTTTAGATATACAGTTACTTTTGATACATTCGTTCCAGTTAATGGGTACTTTAACCCTAAAATCATCATTAGTAAAATTAAACCACGTGGACCAGTCTTCTTTAATTGGAAACATGATGACTTCTCTGATAAAATCACATTAGAGAATGCTGGTTTTGCATTTGTAGATGAAGCAGTCAATGCATTATTAGAATCCGAGGAATGGTAATATGACAGTTAGTATAAAAGATAATAAAGCGTTTGTTAGACGTATAGCTGCATCTATAATACCACAAAAACTAGTAACTAGAAAAGAATCAGTATATGTAGGTGATGATGCATTAGTAGTTAACTCATCAATATATATTAATAACAGTACGACTTCTGAATACAGTTCAACTGGTCCAAATATTATTTTGTCTAGTATGATGATACGACCATTCGAATTATTAGAAATGAATGGTGTTGCTGTAGATGATATTACATCATCTAAAATTCGTATCTATGATGATAAAAAATATGTGATTGCTGATGGACATAACACATCATCTTTTATAGTAGATGGTGAATACACAGATACTTTGTTATTTAGTGATTCATATAACGAGTTTATTAATATGATCCAGATTAAAAATAAAAGAGTGGGATCTATTATAAATACTCTATGTAGCCGTAAGTTACACCATTCTATTGAATATGAAGTAAATAGTAAACTATATTCTGCTACATTGAAATCAGAAGTCGAAATGGGTAAAGACTTAGACACCTATTCTATGTATATAGAAGATTCTACTAATGTATATACACATACTTCGGCTAAAGATATTATAGATGAATTATTAGCTTTACCATATGAGTTTCATGGTACATGTATAAACTATAGTGCTATAGATTGTACTAGAAGTTATGGTAAATTCGTAATTGATAAAATGCGATCTGAATCCGAAGCTAATCAAATACTATCATATGTAAATAGTAATACAAATAATATTGCTAGACGTCTTATTTAATCAGGAGGGTAACTATGTTTGATTTCAAAGAGAAATTGAGTGAAGTTAAAACTATGATTGTCAGTAGTGTGAATATAGAATTCGCACCAGACATCAAATCCACAAACTATCTTTATATTAATAAAGAGAATATGTCTGTTGAAGTCAGAGTAAGAGAATCTTGCCAAGAAGACTTAATGGATTACTATGATAAGGCAGAATATGAGTTTATAAATAGAGATGACTTGGCTGAAGACTATGTCAAAGGTCTAGGTGTAAATATCTTAGATGTAGTAGATATATCTAAACACGTGATTGCTATTGATAATGATGAATCATTTACACTATATGATGCCTTGGATAATCTTACTGCGGGGACTTTAGATATCGTATATGATAGAACTAATAAAGTCATTAAGTTTGGTCTTAGTCATTTTACTTGTATTACTGATACTATTGGTGACTATGGTGTCCAAATCAATACAGACTTGCACTATAAGTTACAAGTATTTAGTGACCTAACTAATACAGAAATCTTCAGTAAATTAGAAAACTATGGTGGTGATACAGCTTTTACTGTAATGCCATATAACGATGACGGTAATATTACATACAGATTTACTGTATATGATGTAGAAGATACTTTCGATATCATTAATGATATCGTGAATTCACTTATTTAAGGAGAGACAGTAATGGCTAGAAAAAGCAAAAGTACTAATAAAATGCAATCAATTGAAGAGATTGCAGATATCGAAACTCCTAAAGAGCAACCAACTGTAGTGGCAGAATCTACAGAAGAAGAGACTACAGAAGAAGTTGCTGTACAAACACCACCATTAGAAGAGCTTATTAACGAAGAACCACGTGAAGTATTGACTTTCGACAATCTTTCTACTTATAACGATAAGTTTCTTCGTGATAAGATGATTGACTTATTAGATGCAACTAATGAAGTTGATTTCAGAATCAATGACAATAATATACCTAATAAGTATTATATCACTAAAGGTAATGCTAGAGTATGCTTCTTCTCTAAAGATATAGAAGTGACTTCATTGAGCGATACTAGAAAAGCTATTCTTGATGCTTTATCTAAAGTAGGCCATGATGATAAGTTGCTTGGTATCACTGTAGATACAGATCTTAGTTATAAATACTATGAAGATGAATCTATGCTACCAGCTTTAAATATCACACGTACCATTAGTCTTGTAGATACAGACAATAAATTTGTAACTATTGTATCTCAATACGTTATTGAGACAGCTATAGCAGTAGCCCATATGTTTAAAGCATTATGCCGTGAACTATCTCAACGTAAGTTGAATGATAAAGTTGTGGTTATTAACTATGCTAAAGATATTGGCTTAGTTGTATTACACGATAAGTATATCGGTATTGAAGAAGTAATTAATACTTTGGATGATATGTATCGAGGCTAATATGAAATCTGTGTTACATTTTGAGTTAGAGGGTGAGTTAGTCACCCTCACTCGATATGATGATTTCGGGAATACTATTGGTATAGAAGAAGCGATGTATCCCGATATCTGTATGGAAGAAGAGCTTATCTGTTGTATGATGGAGATATTTGATACTGTAGTTAAAGGGTATAATAGTGAGATAGTAAAGCTGACTACGATGTATGATGATAAATTTATCAATGTAGAAATCAATACTAGGAATGACACTATTACATTTGATAACTACTATGATGAATATCAAATGGCTGATATAATGGATACAATCATAGAGTCTAATATGACTATGGATAATTTTAGATTTCTTCGAGGTGAAATGATATGACAGATAGAGAAACGTATGATGGTATATACAAGACCGTAGCAGATATAGTATTCGAGAAAGGATTAGCTAGAACACAATCCACTTCAGTATATTTAGATGGTAATGGTCATGTGGGTATCACATATTCCACAGGAGCTATGCATATTACTGATAAAGAATATTGCTTAGGCTCTAATATGGAAATTAATGTATTTGATACTGATCTTAATAAAGATACAGTAGAATCATTAAAAGATATGCTATTGATTTTACATTCAGATACATATGAAAGATATGGTGATGTAGAAATCAAAACTAATACATTATGTGCATTGCCTGATACTATTGAGTTTGATGAAATATATGAAACCAATAATCATTATGCACCAACCGCATATCTATTTTATGATGATATAAAAATCTATAGTATAGATTTATCTGGATTCGTAACACCAGAAGATATCCTCAAGATCAAAGATAGTCTAATTGACTATTTCAAAGGTTTTGAATATGAGTTCTATTAAAATTTACTAACATATTTGTATCTTAATCATATACAAATAGGAGTAAATAGAATGACAGATATTTTTATAATGTGTTTATCGTCTATAGTCTTAGTATCCCTACTGGTATATGCTAGTATTCACTTTGACTGTAGATATAAGCATGATTTTTACGAATCTATATATAAGAAATAAGTAAAATCCAGGTATAGGAAATTCCTATACCTGGTATATTTTTTGGAGGTTAATTATGATAGATATAGATACATTATTACATGGATATGGTATTGAAAGGTTTAATGAAAAACTTAAAAACTTATTAAATTCCGAAGTAGGTAATTACGCTAAGAAACAAGTTTTTATTCATGAGCGTCATGATGATTTTAACCCAGAAGTATTGCTCACTAGAGCTATTCTTACAGATAAAACTGAAAAGGGTAAAGAATATGATGCATCAATAACAGTACGTAGAAGTGCAAAGCATTTCTGCCCTAAATTGGATACTATTAATGCATTTTGTGTATTATATGAAACTGATTGGGCTGAGGATGATAATAAAGCCTTTAGTAAAGACTGCAAATTTAGTATAGCTTTATCATATAATCCTGATATAAAAACTTTGACATATACTCAATTATATAGCAAATACAAAGGCAATCTTTTAGTTCATACTGTATGTTTTAATGTAACTGAACGTTTAGACACAGATGCTGATAATTATATAAGCAGTCTATTCAACTCAGCTAGGAAGAATGATGGTATACACAATACCACATACAAAGTTTTATATACCGATTTAGATACTATTCATATCTTATCACCATTGAACAAATATGGCATATCTGAAGCATTAGAATTCCTATATGATGCTATAGTTTTAAATAACTAGAAATAAGAAATCCCAGTATAGTCAATGACTATACTGGGTATTTTATTTTTTTTATAAGTAAACTGTTTTATAGTTGCATACTATAATCGTGTATGGTAGATACAGCTAATACTACTAGCTGTATCTAAATATAACCATACACTTGTAGACGTTAGTCTACATGCCGAAAGGAGGTGACTCCTATGGCCGGATGTGTTATGAACTATCATAATACATTAGCGGAACGTTCAGCTAATGTTAGCTGGATGATTCGCTATTGCCAAGAAATAATCTATGATTATGTCTATGGCAATAACGGAGTAAGTTTAGCTGAAGCTAAAAAAGCTGAAGCTTACTTACTCCAGCATGGTGTTAGTCTTACTATTGACTTAGATAAGATCTAATGCCTAATATACATGGGTGGGTGTCCGCTCATCTACCCATGTATTATTTTTTGTGTTATATGTGTATTATTTTAAACCAAACGCTTCCATAGGATCCATTTCTACCATTCTTACTTGGCTATCATGGAATGCTTTCATGGCAACGTTCTTAAGTTTAGATGCTATTTGTGGAGCAGCGGCACCAATATTCTTTACACCTAGTCGATAGAAGATATTACCAGCACAAGCATTACAAATACCTTTATCTGATTCACATAAAGAAGCAAATCTAAACTGTACAGTTTTACCAATATACTGATTCATATTCTCAGAAGTCAACTCTACTAGTTTATTTCCTTCTTTCATAAAACAGTAGATATATTCTTTTACATTATCTTTATTTAGGGTGATAGTAATGGCACGTTTAGTACCGCAATCACTACCTTTCTCTAAAGTCTGAATGTGTTGACATGCTGGTAATAATAGTTTTTCCCAATACCCGCCAATTTCGGTACGACTAGCACGAGAGTAAGGACCTTCGGCTAGTGAGTTAGCGAAGTCTGCATAGTCTTCTTTAGAGATACCTGTCATATAGTTAGACATGATGATATTATAACCCTTAGTTGGATCTGGGTTTTTAGTAATACCACGAACAACAAACATGTTTTTGAAATGGTTACTCATATTAGATTTAGCACCACTATTATAAGTATCCATAGCTGGGTCATCTTTAAGAATCTCTTCAGCTAAAGCCAATAGTTCTTCTTGAATCTTCAATACTATCTTAGGATCTTTAGCATCTAATTCTTTACGGTATTTCTTAATAAGTTCTTCTTTAGCCTTATTAATCTTTGTAGTGATAGTTAATAGCTTCATACTATAACTAGTAGACAAGATATTTACATAAGGCATGAACTTTTGACCTTTCATAACAAAGTCTTGCATAACTTTAAGAGTCTTTCTATTCTCTAGAATAGCATATGAAAGCTCTTGCATGATATTACCAACCATCTTCTTAGTGATTGGTTTATTGATATACCCAAACATGTCAAACAAGTCTTTTTCAATGAATACTCTATTGAATACCCATAACCCTACAGTTGTAGTAAAAGCATTCTTATTCTTTTTTCCATCTGGACCATATGAACCAGCTGGGATAGTAATCAAATCATATGTATTGAATCTACGTTTACCGTTAAATTCGCCAAACATGCCAATTACTGTAGAAGTCTTGGCACCCATCTTTTCATCTATAGATAAGATATATTCGATATCTTTAGCATTAGTAATTCTATTAGACGTACGTTTCATATCGTTATTACCTCCTTACGGTTTATTAGTATGTAAAGTCAATACTTTATACCACCAAAAACATCTATGTAATTCTAACTATTCTGCCCTAAAACGGGGTTTTTACGGAGGAAAAATAAATGGACTCTAATTTTAATAAAGAAAATAAAGTCTCCTATCAAGAGCTGGCTCCTAGTTTACAGGCGATGCTTGATGGTAAGGCCAATATTACCGTTCTTAATAATCATATCAATGATAATGCACGTCATATTACTAATGATGAACGTGCTAAATGGAATGCTACATTACAAGATGCTAATACATGGGCTAAAAACTATGTAAATGGTCTTTTAGGTGACTTCGGTGGTCAAGGTGTAACTTTGATGGATGTAGTCAAAGCTAAATTAGATAAGACTGAATTTGAAAACTTTAAACGTACATTATCTCGTGTAGCTTTCACTGGTTCTTATAATGATCTTATCGATAAACCATCTGGTATCTCTTTCTCTGATACAGCCAATAAAGCATTAAATGCTGATCGTGCTACATTAGCAGATAGAGCTACTTTAGCTGATCGTGCAACTACAGCAGATATGGCTGAAGATTCTAAACGTGTTGGTGGTATTCGTGTTACTATTGGTGGTACTGCTCCAGCTAACCCTGAAAATGCAAAAGAAATCTGGTTCAATACTACAAACTTGACAGTTTACTTCTACGTAAACAATCAATGGAGAATGACTCGTTGCTCCGTAGCATAAGTCCTTTAGAGGAGACTTTCTACAACCTAACTAACGTGCAACTATTGATGTCAACAGGGTGTAATCTTAGTTGCAGGTACTGCTATCAGGATGATAAGAAGAATAAGAATATGTCTAAAGAAGTTATGGAATCTTTTATAGACTTCTTATGTGATACTAATCCTGATATTCCAGTTTTGATAGACTTCTTTGGTGGTGAACCATTAGTAAACTGGCCGATAATGAAATATGGTTTAGACTTAATGGATGACTTAGGTCTAACTAAAAGTAAATTACGTTTCATGGTATCCACTAATGGTACTCTTATTACAGATGAGATAGCTGAATACTTTAGAAAGTATAATATCCATATCAATATATCTATAGATGGTACACCAGAGAAACATAACTACGAACGTAATAATTCTTATGATAAAACCATAGAAGGGTTACGTAAGTTATATGACCATGGTCTTTATGGTGATATTACAGCTAGACTTACATTCCCAAACAATTACTTTGGGAGTATAGAAGAGCATGTAAAGAGTGTATTAAACTTAGGTATTCCTGAAGTTACATTTGCTGCTATCTTAGCTGGTGGTATAACTGATGAAGAACTATCTACCTATGAAGAATCTATGTATAGAACTGCTATACTTATTCTTAAATATGTAGAATGCGGTTTAGCAATCATACCTAAATATATGAGAAACTTCATAATGATGGAACACATAAACCAAGACTTTAAACCTAGGCCACCATGCCATTTCAAAACTAATACAGGTATTGTAGTAGATACAGATGGGGTATTATTTGGATGCTCTATTGTCCCTAATACTGATTTTAAAGAATATGCTTCTAAAGTGTATTCTGAAACCGTAGTTGGTAATATCAAATACGGTATAGCATATAATCGTAATATTGGGGACCAATACCCTTGCACTGTGGCTACTGCTAAGAATGATTGTATTAATTGTGAGGCTAAAAGTTTATGTACTCCATGCGCTATGGAGAATATGCTATCTTCTACAAGAGACTATCAATTAGTCGCTGAAGATAAATGTAAGTTAATTAGGGCTAAATATAGGGTTGCATTACGTGTTCATAAATGGATATTACGTAATGAATTCAGAAGTCCTGTTATGATGAGACTACAAGAGAATCATCGTCTTGGTAAAGACAAGTATGATATGTCTTTACTTATAATATAAGATTATATATTTAAGGGGATTTTTAGAAAGAAAATGTTTTTAGAGTTTAAAGAAATAGGGAATGATGTAAGAGAGATAGTATTCTATCTTACTAATGATAATAATATTGATTGTGACTATCTACCACCTAAGGGTAAACAATATATGTCCACCAAGGTGATAGATGCTATGTTAGAAAAGATTACTAAAATCTTTAAAGATTATAGACGTGTGTATACTATCACATTTAAAGGTGGGGAGCCTTTAATGTGTTGGGATAAGATTGTTTATATTATAGACAAGCTTAAAGCTAATAATGTAATTTGTAGATATAAGATACATACTAATTTGACTTTGATGACATTAGCTAAGGCTAAAGTTATTAAAGCTAATGCTATAGATTATAGATGTAGTTGGTTATCTTGATGGTGAAGTTGAGCATAATAGTAAACACCGTACTGGTTATAAAGAAGCTATTCAAGGCTTAACTTGTTTACGTGAGCTTAATATTCTTAAGACTCATGTAACTATTCATATGACTCTAATGGAAGATACTATCAAGTACTTTGAAGACAATTTTGATTTTATCAGTAAACTTGGAGTTAAAAGTATTTTATTTGAACCAGCTGAATCTATAGATATAACTGGTAAATTCAAGACAAACTTAAAGAGAGCTACTAAGTATGCTTATGAGCAATACTTTAAGTTTACTAAAAATAGATTTGATGCATTATATCTTACTTCATATTTAGATTATATAGTTCCTGATTATAAAGACACTTCTATGGATAGTAACTTCTTTACATCTGGACAATTATATGTATCGCCATATGGTAAGATATATGCTAATAGATTAGCGTTGGTTAGTGGTATTAGATATATTGGGAATGTATATAGTAATCAGTTAGTATTCCCAGAACCTATTGATATCCATAGCCACCCTAAATGTCGTGGATGTGTAGCTAAGAATGTATGTCAATCTTGTAGTGATATAGCCACATTCGATTCTAAATATCCGCATCAAAATATATGTCAACTAAATAGAGCTATTGCCGAAGTCGCAAAAGAGTTTATGGAAGACTGGAAGTATAATACTGCAGGAATCTATAATAAGAAGATTAAAAAGAATATTGTAGAGTCTACTAGTGTTATGAATAGTCTATATAATAAGCTTAAAAGAACTTATACTATTACTGACGGAAATAGGCCAACCGTTAAGTCATTTATGACTACATATGGTAGAGACTATATTTGTGAACGCAATGAGCCTCCAGAAAAGTTGAGAAAACTATATGAAAGATTTAGAATGATTCTCGGAGGAAACAATGGAAAACTTTACAACCGTGTACAGCAAACCTCAAGCTGTAACGATGCTACTAACTAATGATTGTAACTTAGCTTGTAGCTACTGCTTCGAATCTAATAAGGGTAAAGACTATATGCCAAAAGAAATGGCATTAGATATTCTTAAAGCCACATATAATCCAGTAGACCCAATGGCTGGTATCTTCACTTTAAACATGTTTGGTGGAGAGCCATTAATGAATTGGGAAACGTTTAAAGCTGTATGTGATTATATCTTAGAGAATAATCTTAAGATTCGTATTACTGCAACAACTAACCTGACTTTACTGACTGATGAAATGATTGATTATATAGATGAGCTATCTATCCCTGTACTAGTATCTGTAGATGGTATCAAAGAAGTTCATGATAAGCATAGATGTAATAGTTTCGATAAAGTTATCGAGAATATGAAAAAGCTTATTGATAGAGACTTAGGATATCTTATTGAAGCACGTATGACAGTTGCTCCAGATACAGCTAAGTATATGTATGAATCAGTTAAGATGCTAGTAGACTTAGGTATTAATAATATTGCCAATGTACCAGCATCGGATTTAGATTGGGATGCTCAATCTATTCAAGATTATAAAGATAACTATGAGAAGATTCTTGATATGTATATCGATATCTTGAATGATGAAACTAATAAACGTAATATCTCTCTATATAAAGTAGACCAAGCATTAAACTTAGCATTAGAACCTATTAAAGAAGATACTTCTATGTGTAATATAGGCAATCCTAGATGGGTTATTGTAGACTGGAAAGGTGATATTTGGCCTTGCCCAGATTATCCGACTACAGATAATGCAGATTTAATTGCTGGTAAGATTGGCAACTTCTATACTGGTGTAGATGAAACTAAGGTTGACCCTAAGCCTATGGTTGCTACATATGAACTAGAACGCTGTAAAGGATGTGAAGCTATTTCCATCTGTAAGTCTGGTTGTCCTTATGAGAACTATACTAAGAATGGTAAGTTTAATGAACCAACTATTGGTTACTGTACTTTACAGAAAGCTTTTGTAGAAATCATTAAAGCTTATCAAGATAAGTTACTAGAAGCAACTAATATCCGTTCTAGACAACTAAATGTCTTAATTGAAAATCTTAAAGTCAAGAAGTACTATGATGATAAAGTTAAGACTATTAGTATTACTGATAGAGAGTTTGGTGTACGATTAAATCATTTTGTTGAGAAGTATGAGAATCTAAATAATAAGGGTAATGTATTACCTAGTTTTGATACATATTTCAGACATGAACTAATGACTGTGAATGCTATTATTGCAGCATTAGTTGGTAAAAAAGTTGAGTTTGTGGAGGATTAATTTTACATGCCAACACAAGTAAAAAGAGGGGATACTGTTAATTACAGTATCCCTGATAAAATAGACAGAACCAAAGATAATATAGTAGCTAAAGCACCATTAGTTGCTATAGCTAGTGCTATAGCTGTTAATCTTAAAGAAGCTAAAGCATTAGAACGTGTGCGATCTGGATTTGGTTCTCCGGAGAATCGTATACGACGTGTAGTCGATGCTGGTGATGAAGTACAACGATTTAGTGATAGTATCGTTATAGATGAAGCACTTAAAGCATCTAGTATGAATATGCTATTAGGTATGGCATCCGATTTGATGAATAGTACTGTAGGTATTAGTGAATCAATGGAAGGCTATACTGTAGTTAAATATACTACACCTGGTAGATTTACTTGGAATGCTCCTAAGGGGACTAAGACAGTATTACTAGGATTATGCGGCGGTGGTGGATCCATGGGTGCTAGTGGTGAATCCACAAGCTTTAATGAGGCTATCGTTAGAGGCGGTAATAATATCTTTATTGATAACCTATTAGCTGGTGTAACTGGTTATCAAGTATCTTTATTTGAAAATAGATTCGGATACTATGGTAGGCCAGAATCTTCTACTGATTGGTATACTAATCGTACTGGTATGCATTGGGGTAGACAAAACTCTGGGTTACCAGGTGATTTTATTACTACAGCGTTAAACGTTAGAGGCGGTTCAGCTCAATCAATAGTAGTTGGTAGTCCAGGTGCACCAAGATGGTATGGTGATGCTAATAGAAAATCCACGCAAGGGTTTGTGTATTTAGCATATAAAACAGATGGTGATGATGAACCATATGGCTTAGATAAAGTTTACACTATTCCTGGTAGTTATGAGTATACTGTACCAGCTGGTGTACGCAAGATATCTGTAGTCTTAATTGGTGGCGGTGCATTTACTATTAGTGGTACTATCGAAAACAAAATTGAGATTGCAGAATTCTCTGATGGTCGTGGCGGTAAATGGTATACTAAAGTAGAGGGCACTATACAACAAACCAGAAATATAGAAGAAGCATTAAGCATGGGTGATAATGAACGAAGAAGAATGGTACTAGGATGGTCTAAATCTAGTATAGTTCGTCGTAGAGATGCTGTCGAAATAATGAATGCTATAAAATACGAAGGGCCTATATCTAGATATGATAATCCTCGTAATGGTAGCTTCCGTGTTCACCGTGGGTTTGGTTCGAGTTATGTACCATATACTGCTATAGGTTATATACCACAATATTTGCCAGGCGCTGATGGTGGAGAGTCAAGATTTGGTGATATAGTGGCTAATGGTGGTAGTCGAGATAATATCTCTTACACTACAGATACTGGATGGAATCTTAACTTCGATGCTCAAACTGGACCAACTGGTCGTGGTATGTTTAAAGACAGTATTAACCAGCAAGTTGGTGGTCCTGGTGAATATAAACGTGTAGTATTAGACGTATATCCTGGACAAAAGTTTAATGTACGTGTTGGTAGTGGTGCTAGATACGAATCTGATGGCTCATTTAAAGCTAGTGACGGTGCTGTTGGTATTATGAATGGTGACTATCGCGAAATATCCAGTGGATTATTTAGAGCGATGGCTCCTGGAGACTTATACACTGGTGCTGTATTGAATCTAATGATTAGTAACTTACATGTTTTAAACAAAGCATTCAATGACTTAGAAAATACTTATTGGGAAAATGACTTATGTAAGACATCTTGTCAAGTATCATGTCAAGCATCTTGTCAAATTGCATGTCAAAACTGTCAATATGATACTTGCCACAATCAAAATTGTGGGGGGTGGTCGTAATGAAAGTATTTTTAACTGATGAATTATATGACTATATTAAGACAAGACCAGATTATAGTGAATTCCAAGCTGCTTATGATAAGCTTACTTATGGTGAGACCATTAGAGAAGAATTAGAATCTCAATATAATATAACCACTACAGGTGAATTGGCTGATTATCTTAATAAAGTCAAATCCGAAGTATCCGATAGACCAGATTTATTTAGATATATAAATTATACATCTGATGTATCAGTCCAAACATTAACAGCTGTAACTAATGATACAAGTCTACCTAAGAAAGATAAGATGTATGCGTTATTACGACTATTCACTTATAGCTACGCTGATGGTATTCATTTTGACTATGTAGTTGATTTTGTCAGTATGTATAATGCTATGAGTGCTGAAGAGTTGGCTACATTACCAGTATATATCCATGTAAACTATATTGAATTGAATGGTTATTATTTGTATAAGACTATGCAAGATAACCATGAAACGTTTGATACTACAGCTTATGATAAACTTGTAGACCATTATAAAACAGTCAAAGAAAAAGTTAAACTATACTATAGTGATGCTGATGTAATAGATAATATATGGCTTGAAGTCCAAGCTTACTTTATTAGACTATTACATAATGACTTAACTAATACTGCTATAGATATTATACTAGAACGTATTAACTTAGACCATGAAAAGCTAACCAATAAATACAAATATGTATCTTTAGGGGTTATGTGGCTATATGAAATGTATATGGAAACTAGTTTTAATGCCAATAACTACCATGGGTTTATCTTATGGACATTTAAGCTATTTAGATATATAGATAATGCATTAGCCGACCATGAGACTTTATTTGATGGATTACGATTCTATGATAAAGTTAATATTATAGCATTTGCTATTATAGTACGACGTCTACTAAATATCAAAGAAGTATTTATAGCACTAACTCAGTTACGTCTATTCAACTTAGACTTCTCTGATGAGTTATTCTTATCTGGTGAGGGTGTAACTAATGTAAATCTTACATCTAAACCATCTAGAGATGCTATGGTGTCTTTTAAGAATTACGTAGACATCTGGTTTAATAATAATAAATCTAAGTTAATTCAGCTTAGAGATGATTCTGCAACTATGGAAGATTTCCGTGCTATTATTCGTGATTTCTTACACTCAGTATAGGAGGTGATAGTTATTATGGCAGATATAGAATTTAATATGAATAACCGCTATAGATGGACTATCCCTGATATTCCATATGTGGTTAAGAAAGATAATAAAACAGTTACAGAAATACCTAATAATGTAGATATAGCTTTTGATAGACAATTCGTAAATACTACAGTCCGAGGGCTAGTAGAATCCTATCAGACTTGTGTAGCTATATATGCAGAGATGAAACAATTATCTTATAATCCGCCTGTAGATACTAAGGGTAGAAACTATTGGGAGAATGGTACACCTAAATACCAACAAAACCAAGAAGATAATATAGATAAAGATCATACCAATAAGATGAACTTTAATAATCCACCAGCACCATCTGGTTTAGCACATCCATCTAGAATAGTAGATTTGAATAGACTGCTATCTAGTGAATATGTAAGTGGTGATACTTTAGAGAATATACTAGATTTCTATAATACATATCACCCTAGTATTGGTGGTGGTAGTACATCTATTACTGAACGTATTTCTTTAAGCAATGATACCGTAGAACCACCTAAGTTAGAAACTGTAGATGCATTTAGAGATGCTAATGGTGATACTAAGTTCCCAGCTAGAACTGATGGACAAAGCTATAATCAACCATTAAAACTAGAATGGTTCGCCAGATTACGTGAAAATCTTATCAATACATCTAACTTCTTCATTAAGAATAATGGTAAGTTTTATGATGTAAATGGATATTGTGTAGTTGGTTGTCAGATTAACTGCCAGTCTACATGTCAATTGACATGTCAACATAGACAGTTAGGTGACGATTTCTTAAATAAGACATTCTTAGAGTGGAATGAAGACTTGCAGACTATATATAAACTAGGATGGCAGACTTATGACCATTCCGACCATGACCATAATGTATATATCTTCTTCTATGACCCATGGGGTAGGCGTTGGATGTATCGTAATACTAGATATTATGGTGACGGATACTATCTACTACCGGATCAAAATAATATAGGCTCTATTAGGCCAACACATCATGCTGATGATAATTTGAATTTAGAATGGTATCCTGGCGCACCATATGATAACCCTAGGCAATATCATTGGGAAATGGTATATAATATGAGAACAGGCTCTACTGATTTGGTTAATAAATTTGATCCACATTGGAACGATAACGGTGATTATTACGTTAGAAGTGAATATATGGATTGTTATGGTTGTGAAAATAAATAGGGGTGATGGTATATGGCAGATATTGAATTTAATATGAATGACCGATATAAATGGACTATACCAGATATCCCTTATATCGTAAAGAAAGATGGTAAGATCACAACTGAGATACCTGATGATGTAGATATAGCTTTTGATAGACACTTTGTAGACACTACGGTACGTGGATTAGTAGAGTCTTATCAAACTTGTGTAGCTATATATGCAGAAATGTCTCAATTAGTATATAACCCACAAACTAACCGTCAAGGTGCAAACTACTGGGAAGATAATAATAGATTCCGTCAAAACCAAGAGAATAATGTAGATTTAGACCATGCTAATAAGATGAACTTTGTTAATCCGCATAAAGAACCATATCATTCTGGAACACGTATAACCAATCTAAATTCTATACTTAACGATCCAGATGGTGTTAGAGAAGACAATCTAGAATCTATACTAGATTATTATAGAACTTATAATTCTGATACTAATGGCGGTATATCTGTAGACCTATCTATGAATATATCTAATAATGATTTAACTGCTGAAGCTCCAGCATATATGCTAGTAGATGCATTTAGAGATTCAGAAAGTCGTACTAAGTTCCCAGCTAGAACTGATGGTCAAAGCTATAATCAACCAATTAAATTAGAATGGTTTGCTAGACTACGTGAGAACCTAATCAATACATCTAACTTCTTTATTAAGAATAATGGTAAGTTTTATGATACTGCTGGCTTCTGTGTCGTAGGCTGTCAAGTAAATTGTCAGTCCACATGTCAATTGACTTGTCAGCATAGACAGGTTGGTGAAGATTTCTTCTCTAAATATACTAAGCTTGAACGCTATGAGCATGCTGAGATTATTAAGAAATTAGGCTGGCCAGACTTCCGTGGCCGTAATGGTAATGAAATATTGAACTATTATGATCCATGGGGTCGTATTTGGCGTTGGTATGTATTTGCTCACCCTGGTTATGGTGCTTATTATTTAGGTCATGAACCAAATGACAACTATTGGTATTTTGAAAAAGATATTGGTTGGTATCCTGGTGCACCATTTGATAGACCAGCTGGCGTAAACCCAGATGGGAGTATACCAAGAGATGATTATGATTATTGCAGTACCTGTGAAAATAGATAATATATGAATAACGATTATAAAGAAATATACCTAATGCTTACTGAGGCTTGCCCTAACAGATGCGAGTATTGTTATATTAAGGGTAGAGACAACCCTAAGAGTATGACATTTGAACAGATTGAAGAGATAATACGTGTAGAAAAACCTACACGTATTATATTCTTTGGTGGTGAACCATTGCTCAAGATAGATCTAATAGAGCAAGTATTAGAAAATTATTATGGTAAGATTAAATTCCAAGTAGTCACATCTACTGTAGTTAACTTTAAAGAGTTTATTGAATTAGATAAGAAGTATCCATTTAGCGAGATACAGTTATCATGGGATGGATTCTCTGATAAGAACCGTGTTGATACTTGCGGTAATTCTATATCTAAGACAGTATATGATAATATCCAATATGCTATCTCTCAAGGAACTAAGTTTGATGTGAAGTGTGTTATTGGTAATGAGAATATACAAATCTTTGATGAGATACATGAGACTTTCGTAGAATGGAAGAAAAAGTATAACGTCAATGGTGAATTTGTATTAGCTCATAGACCATACTATGCACCAGAATATCTGGAGCTATTCAGAGAGAAGTATAAGAAGACATTCACTCTAGAGAGAATGTATATGGAACACATGAATCGTATTATAGCTATCTTACAAGATGATGATAACTTTGGTTCATGTGATGTCGGTAAGTATAAGGTTATTACACCATATGGCGAAGAATCTTATTGTACTGCATTATCTCAAGAAGAGACTGAGTTTGATAAGGATATCTTACAAGCACCATGTACATCTCTAGACTGTAAGGAATGTAAATACAAGTGTATTTGTGATGGTGGTTGTAGATATGAACGTTATGCGCAATTTGGTGATAAGTGGAGAGAAAACCACTTAGCAGCTACATGTCAAATGTCAGAAATCATATACACTACTATTAGAGAATGGATAGACTCTTTAGATGATGATGACTATGAAAAACTATTAGCTTACGTTAGAAGCTATAAAGATCATTTAGAACGATACCATCAGGAGGTTACTCAAGAATGATTGACTTTTTACCTGAGCGTATATATAACGCTATTAAGGAAGATCAAGAATATGAAAATATCTTGATGTATAGAGAGAATGAATTCAGTAAACTAATTACGTTCAAAGACTTCTGTCTATATGATAATGCTTTCATTAAGAATAAGACAAAATGGGAATACTTTACTGGGACTTTACAAAGCCTAGTTAAGAAGTATTGTCCAGAATACTTAACTGAATTAGATATTGCAGTATCCCCTAAGAAAACTAGAGCAGACTATCTCAATATCTATTACAATGATACTAAGATTGACTTTGAGACTAAGTTATTCGTTTTAGCTAGAATAGCTGATATGTCTAAGTATAAAGACGATTACTTTAATTATCTTGGTATGTATTGTAACTTATATGAAAATATTGCTAAGTCTGATGCAGAGAAATACTCTGCTATCATTCATTATACATATATCCAATATGCTACACTAGTATATGCTAAGACATTACCTAAAGACGCACAATGTATCTTTAAGATTAAGAAATATCTAGATACATTACGATTTGGATATGGTAATCTATCAGCAGATGCTTTAAACGTTATCTATATCAATACATTCGTACAATGTATTACATTAGTACTAGAAGAGATTGATAATGATATGCTAGTTAAAGAGATGCTAGATGATGTACAATTACCAGAATCCTTATTTGAAGTCCAATATGGTAACTATGGCATTACTAGATTAGCATTGTGGTATAAACTATTCGAAATCAATTTCTCTGTACGGGATTTTGCTAAATGTAAAGAGCTATTCAATAAGATGGTAGACTTAATTGATGGTAATCTTAAAGAGCCACAATTATTATTCCGTGGACTATATGTATACAACCAAAACAATATTCCATACTTCTATGGTATATTGAGATTTGTATGTCGTATGATTGGTGCATATGACCCAACAGTTACATTACAAAATCTCTCCGAAGAAGATAAACAGTTTATCTCTGTATATAATTGGGATGCTAGTGACTTATTGATTTCTGATAAACTTACATCTGAAATCTTCTATAACTATGCACTTAGAACTAACTTATGGTTCTACAATTCTACAGAAGCACTTAGAGCCTATAAGTACTTTATTTATGACCAAGCTGGTTTACAATTACCATCCGAAGATATAGTTTTGAAACCATTAGATGATTTCTTAAATTCTTTCTTAGATGATGAACCAGCAGAAGAAGTTGTACCAAACCCTAAGGGTGATAAGTAATGTATGATCGTATAGATGCGGTTACATTTAAGATATCCGAATATTGTAATTTAGACTGTGTATATTGTTTTCAGAAATATGATACTAAGACTAGATATGATGGATTTACTGACTTTGACCAGTTAGTACAGTTTCTAAGAAAGATGCCATTAGGTGATACTTTAGAATTTAAGGTTACCGGTGGGGAGTCTAGTCTTCAATGTGATAAGATTAGAAATGCTTATAGAAAACTTAAGAAACTAGAACGCTATAAGAACGTAAATGTGGAATTTACCACAATTTCTAATGGAACCAATATAGATGGGTTGACAGAACTCTGGAATGATGGTATACTAAATCCATGGGGTTGTAAGATATCCTGGGATGGGGTTTATAGTGCATCTAAATCGCGTAAAGTAAAAAATAATTCTTATGATGATGAGTATTTTAAAAATATCATTCGTAAACTAGGTAAGTCTGACTATAGAGATAAAGTCTTAGTTAGAACAGCCTTAACACCAGATACTGTAGATGAACTATATCAAGCATATAGATTCACTATAGATAATGGGTGTACTAAATGGGAATACTATTTACTTAGTGATTGTGATGAATACAAAGATCCAAAATTCATAGAGAGACTAAGACCACAGCTATATCATATATACAATGATAGTAAAGACTTTCCAGAATCTATTGTAGCTAATCTAGATTCAATGGCTTATGTACATACAGACTTATCTGATACTACAAAGCTAAGATGCGTTAGCTGTAGACATCTTGGTCATTTCTTGCATATAGATATACATGGTAATATATACCCTTGTGGATACTTCTCTGATGATTCCTATTACGATGACCAAACATTATCTATAGGGGACATTTACTCAGGTTTAGATAAGTATAAATTAGAGAAGTTTTGTGATGAGTATAATAATCTTCCCATGTGTAGCATACAGGATGGTTGTGAGTGTTTACATTGTTTTGAATGCCCTGCTATTAGTCACCTGTACTACAATAATATGCAGTATAAGCTAGGACAACAATGTAAGATTAGACATTTAGAACTAGACTTGTATAGAGAGTTATTCTCAGACTATACATTCGATATGTCTCGTATACAAAGAAACTTTAATGTTTATAATGAACTTGAGTACCACAAGTGTGGATTATGTGAATCCCTTCCATTCAAAGAATAGTATATATTTTTCACGGAGGGACTTATATGACAAAATTAGATAGAGAACTTAATCGTGCGATTTTCAGAGGTAAGATCCTTGGTACGGTTAAAACTATCATTATGAATCCTAAATTGTTAAAAGTGTTACCAAAGATAATTTCTTTTATCTTTAGACAGCTTAAAAAGAGATTCTTGTGATACTAAGAGTAGTTACAATCCATGGGTGACCAACCCATGGATTTTTAACACTCTTATAATTTGAACAATTCTTTTCATGGAGGTAATATAATGGCAAAACTACATGATACCAGTGTAACTGGTAATATTAATGCCTCGGGAACTATATACGCTAATGGTAAAGCAGTTGCACCATTAGACCATACCCATTCTGTAGATTCCATTACAGGATTAAACCAATCTGTACAGAATATAATCAATTCTTCACCAGTAGCCAATGCAACTAATGCTACACAATTAGCAGGTAAGACCGCAGACCAATATGCATTAAAGTCTGATTTGACTACATTAGGTGAAAGTCTTAATACCGTACAATATGCTATAACTAAAGCCTTCAAATGTCCTAGATATGTATCATCTTCATATGATAATAAATTCGTACAAGTGAAACTAGCTAGTAAGTTTATCGCTAGTGACGATGTGATTATTGAAGTTGAAGATAATAATACAAAGTTTACTCTTTATGGTACAACTAACGATCATCTAGCAGGCGCCAAAATTAATATTAAAAAATTTGATAAAGATAGGTATTTTGGGTATTATGATGCACAGCAAACTATATTTAAGCTATCATCAGGTAGTGATTTTGTTTTTCGTGGTGTAGGTCTAAATGATGAATTAGTTTCTGTAACTATTAAAAGCAGTCATCCTATAGATGCTAGTGACTTTACGTTATTACCTAGAGACATGTCTGTAAATTATAATAATATGGTAATGAAACGTGGCTTAACTAATATTGATATTATACCATTCATCTCAGATAATTTTAGTTTAGATAACCGTGTCTATAAGGTAAATAAATTATTTAATGGAAAACCATCATATCTAAAATTAGAAAATGTTAGAGGTGGTGCTAGTAATTTTATAATATATGATTTAACTAATATGGTAGAATTATATATAGGTACAGTCGGGCTTGATGTTTTTGGTTATTATAATGGCTCTGGTGTACCAGCACCAACAGTTCTAAAAAGTTATAATGAGATAGCTATAGATTTGACAAATTTATCAACTAATTTGGCTGTATGTGGTGATTGTATAGCATATATTAAATATAATAGTAATATCCCATCTTACATGAATGCTGTAACATTGCCATCACAAAAACCTGAGTCTGCAGTTGTTGGTACAACATTTCCTACATTAGCTGATGTAAGTAAAATATTAGGGCAGTCGGTTACTATTAATGGTATAACTTATGATACTAATTCTAATATCGATTTACAAAGCACACAAGTATACCCAGCAACAACAGTAAATGATCAAACATTTACCATTGGTGGCAACAATACTATTACGGCTAGAGCCAATGGTGGTAATGCTGATACTGTTGGCGGACTATCTATTTCTTCGTTTGTGACTACAGATAAATTAGCTGCAAACGTATACTCTAAAGTGGCAGTATATGATAATAATAACCATCTTATTCATCCAGATGGTACTGAAGAATGGATAGAATATAAACGTCCAGATAATCTTGATGGTTTAAAATAGGAGATTATTATGGCTAAGTTAACTGATGTAAAATATATAGTTAGAGGTAATAGCAGAGAAGAAGTCTCACTATATACTTCTAAAGAAGAAGCTGGAGATATGCGTAAAGCATTTAAACTAGCTGATGGTTCAGTAGTATATGCTGCTATCGGAGAAGTCACTTCTAAGCTAGCTACAAAGAAGAGATTTAAAATCCAAGGTAAAGAGTATGCTATGCTTACTGAAGCCGAAAAGAAAAAAGAAAAGATTAAGAAAGTATATATCTTTAAAGCTGGTAGTCATAGATTTAAAGTGCCATTCTGGGCTAAGAAAGTACATTATACACTTTGTGGTGGCGGTAATGGCATTATATCATCTAATGCACCTATATTGGATACTATTGAAAAAGATGGTATTACTACTAGTAAAAGCATTATGATGGCTCGTAAGGTTAATGACGCTATGTATGCTACAATCCCTCGTATGGGTGAATGTATAATGGGCAAAGCATCATCTATGTATGTAGAGATGCAAAAATATTATGATGAGAGCAATCCCGAAGAATTCTACATTGGGGAGGATGAGACACGGAGTGTACATACTGCAAATAGGTATTATAACAATTATACTGGTGATACTAGTTGGTTTATGCAGACAACTGATAATAAATCTAAAGGATTTTCTGTATATCAAGCAGATACTGAACCGTATACCAATGATACCCAAATTAATACAACGCCTGTTGTAACTAGAAAGAAAGTTGTTATAGCTCCAGCTATGATAAATCCTGATATTGTAGATACTGTCAATTATGATAACTTAGCTTATGATATAACTTCAGGGTTACCTATGCCACCACCAATGGGTCCAGTGGAAAACGAGGGTGAATATGTAAGACTAACCGCTATAAAAGATGATACATCATTTACCGTATACAATAAAGGGTTTAAAGCACTATATAATGTATACCCTAAGTCCGATATGGTAAGGGTCGTAAATATATCTAAGTTCATTAATGATACAATGGCTAAGTATAAAGTCAATCTTGTAGATGGAGATATATACCATGATGAAGATAACTCTCTTATGATAAATTCATTCATCAATCAAGCCTATATCTTTAATTCATATACACCATTTGATAAATTATATTCTGCTGGTATTGCTATGTATAATGATGGGTCTACCCCACCATCTAAAACAGATTCTTTAATACAGTCTACATATGATGCAGCGTTTAATCAATATAAAGCTAAACCTAATACATATAAGCAAAGATATGATAATGTAACTTACTATATGCGTAAACAGTTCTTAGATGGGACTATATTTGACTATGACTATATGATGCAGCTTAAAGAAGAAGGTTTATTAGATAACGTTATTAACTCATCGATACTATCTAATATGGACTTAGTTGATGGTGCATATGATTTTGCTACAGGACATCATACATCCCCTAAATTATCAGAAACACGCTTAGGTGCTAAAGAAGTCATATTTGATATACAATGTTTAGACGGTGTAGTTAGACCATTATCTGTTAAATATGGTGGTTCTCTTGTGTTAGGCTGGGATAAATACTTTGATGATGCATATTGTTATGATATCGAAGATATAGATATCTATAGAGCAGAAGAGTTTACTAAGCTATTTAACCCGTTGAGTGGTAATATAGTTCCGAATCCTTTAGATGGACAAGAAATAACTGGTACTTGGGATGTAAACCCTGGAGAGAATATCGTAATCGAAGTTGGTACTCATGGTAAATTGTATACTGAAGATATGGGCTTTAAGCTTAATAAATACTTCCATGATCGTGAAGCTGATGGCATCTGTATCCTAGAAGTCGAAGGGGAAACTGGAATAGCAGATATTGATGGTCTTAGTGATTACATCAATTCTAAAATGCCAACTTTAGCAAAATCTAATATTACTGGTTTTAACCAATTAATTGAATTGTACCCATTATCCCGTTCAGCCTATGAAAAAAGTATATGTATAGAAAATCCATATAGTTCTCCAACAGTAGACTTGTCATCGCAGGATGTATTTTCACAGAAAAGTTCTAAATTAATAAATACTTTTGATAGAAAACAACTATTTATACTCAGAACTGATACAAAATCAGAATCAGTTAGCGATATAAATCTATATACATCAAGTAGAACTCAATTGCTAAAAGATTTTAAAAATATACCAAATATCAAACTTAATATATTAGGATATGATCTTGGTCTGTATAATAATCCAACATTTTACCACCAAAATATAGGCGCTTATGACAATATCAAAATGGATATAGCTGAAGATCTAATAGCTAATATCCCTAGTTACATTAGTTATTCTAGCTACGTATACCAAAGCGTTATTCCTGTTAGAAAATATTATGCTGAAAAAGAGCATACATTTATATTTAAGAATGCAGATAAGATAGATTACGCATTTAGATATGGTAATATAGATACTGGATACATCCCTAAAGTTAAATTCAACTATAATAAAGCTTTAGATGTAAATGGTGCTCTAATATTCACAGTAGCTAAAGAAGTAGACTATAGATGGTATGTATCATTAGGATTATATATAAACCCATCTACTGCTAAGAATATTAATATAAATGAACGTTTATATATAAACTATCCTGGTGATAATGCTCTAAAAAGTAAAAAAGTTAAGATATTCAAACCATGGGTTACATATGACCAATCTAAAGCTTATCTTAAATATGTAGTACCTAAAGACTACACTACAAATTCTATTATTGGTATAATTCCTCTATTGGATAAATCTATAGAGAATATATATTTGGATTTGACAAATATTAAAGATGAACCATACAATATATCCCCTATAGTTGGTACTAATTTAGGTAAAGTTCCTAATATACAGATTATAGATAACTCTGGTATAGCTGAACGTAAGTTTAATGGTATATTTAGTTATTCTACAAAAAATTATCTAGGAACTGCTACGTTAGCACCAACCACTATGTCACAGTTTGCCAGAGGATCTAATGCAGATTTAAGTAATATTACACTGAAAACTTCTACAATTAAAGACTTTTCATCCGCATTTAATGAGTTTAGGGGTAAATATCCAAAGAATATAGATTTGTCTAGTGCTTGTAATTTTAACAGCCTATTCTATAATACAGATTTGGACACTATAAATATAGATAACTTTGTTGATAGTACGTATGTTGCTACTCGCGCACAAACCGGTACATTAGAGCTGAGCTCAATGTTTACTTCATTTACAGGTCGTGATATATCATTTGATTTATGGGGATTCTTAGTAAAGAAAGCAAAACTATTAGAATTGTTTAAATCTTATTATAATATAAACATGTATAACATGTTAGCTTATGTTAGAAGTATCCCATTCTTTAGCTTATATGAAATATATATGGCATTGGTTGATGAAACATTTTTTGCACTATCATCAAGATTTAATGGTGGTTTGTCTGTTAACGGCATTGCACCTTCGGCCACATTTAAAGAATTAGAAATGCCAATACTTGATACGAATATAAATTCAAGAACTTTTAGAATGTTTTCATTAAGCAGCATTGGTACTAATGGGGTTGGTAAGTTAATATTTAGACAAACACCGACACAAAATATAGCATCTATAGATACACTAAAAACATCTATAGCTAGTGATGTGTATTATGATAATTTTATGAGAAGTAGTAAACCAGAATCAAATACTTATAAACTACCGACTACTATTGTAGTTAGACTTCTTAGAGCCAAGACTTCTATACCAGAAACAGCTGACTCTATTGAAGCTATTAAGACATTCTTAAATGCTACATACTCTACACCAAAAGAAAATATCTCTGTTATTTTTGAATAAGTTATTCCCAGTATAGTCATTGACTATACTGGGATTTCTTTTGCTTAATGATAACTATGGTTATATACTATAACTGTGTAGTGATAATTGCATCACTGGTTTATATTATTTTCTAACTAAGGAGGTTAGATACTATGAAGTATTATATTATGCAACAAATGATGTGGGTTGTAAAACCTAATGAAGAAACTGATCCGGATTATTTAAAAGTTTATGATCGTGTGTTTATTGGTGAAGATGTAGCTAAGCATTGCTTAAATATGGCAGCTAAAACCAATGAAGAAATCGGCGCTATTGTAAATACAATTAAGAATACAGATTTGAAAGATAATGTAGCCGATGCATTAAATCAAATCAAAGAAATGTATCCTAATTCTGCTATTACGACAATATTAATATTGGATAATGATAAGTGCGTGATCGTATATGATTTCCTTATCAAGGCAATAGCAATTGATAAAGTTATTAAGTAAGGTATAGTATCATGGCACGCTTATATAATGTGACTATAAGTTTAATTGTATATGACCCTGATATTCCTGGGAGTGAACGAGAATATTTATATGAAGTTATTTCTCGTTATAAATCATTAGAAGAGGCTAATCGTATACTAGACGAAGCTGTCAAAAGCTCTATAGAAGATCTTAAGAATGAAGAAGTTGATTACGATCTAGGAACTGATATGATTCTTAATGACTGTAAGAAAACCATATATCAGAAGCATACGAGAAAGGCTGAACGTGTAGTAGTTATAGTTCATGGAAATAAAATATACATATGGGAGATATGGAAAGCTCCATATTGTACTACAGATTTCCACTAAGGAGGCATCTATATGCAAGAATATAAAATTGTAATGGATACTTACTTATTCGACCATGAAGATGGTTTATTAGAGCAGTATCCATTAAGAGAAAACCATATTCTATCTAGTCTTGATGATGCGGATTATGCAATCCAATTTGAAAAAGACGAGTTAGAAGAAATCTATGGTGTAGAAGAGTTCCCAAATCCAGATCCAACTATGGAGAATAAGATAGAGGAATTATTGGACCATATTGAATCATTGAATAAACCACATAGTACAACCTATGTTGGTTCTGATAGATTAGTTCATTTCTATGTGTCTTTCTAAGGAGGATAAACCTATGTCTGATAAATATATAATTGTAAAAAATACATTCGAATATGATTACAAAGAACAAGTAATCACAACCGATGATTACGAAACAGAAATCGATAATAAGATTTATGATTTCGATACAGGTAAGAAAGTTATTAAAAAAGAGTATGATGCTTTATATGAGCAAACAGAACTCAAAGATGAACCTGAAACTGAAGAAGATAAAATCCGTACTAAAGAAATGGATGAGCTAGAAGATATCTTAGTTGATGGTGATGATTTACCTGGTAACTTTGTATTCCGTGGTAAAGACAAGATTTATCAATGGTATCTCTTTGAATTAGAAGAAGATACTGAAGACGAAGAATAAATATATACATTCTTAATATCATTGTCACATGGTATTAAGAATGGTGTAGTATGCTAGGAAAAAGACCTAGCATACTACATTTATTTTTTTTGGTATTAATGATTTGAATTATATACTATAACTGTAGATAGATATATGGTCTATCAAAGTATATATTTTTATTAAGGAGGTTTTATTATGGAATATGCTATCGCTAAAGAAGTATATGAGTACAACCCAGAAACAAAAGAATTTGAATTAATCCCTGGTAGTGTTGACAATGTAGTTGCCGATGGATTAACTATGAAAGAAGCAGTAGACTTTATCGAGTCTAATGCTAAACCTGAGCTATTGACTACTGTAGATATACCATGTAATGATAGCCATGAAAGATTCTTAGGTTTTGATTTACAAAGTAAGTTAGACAGAAATTGTAATGGTAAAGCAGTAGCCGAAGGACATCGTGTAGTTCATTGGCACATCATTCCTTGTCTTACAATGGATTTAGAAGACAAACAGTAGGAGAGTACTTATGAATACGAAATATTTGATTATAACTAAAGAGCTACGTTATAATCGTATTAAAATCGGTGTAACTGAGAAGCTTTGTAGCGTTGTTGGATATGAACCATATGTTTATCCTAGCAAAGAATATGCTATCGAAGAGTTAAATACTTTAGATGCAGGCGAGCTTACTGATAATGAATTACCAGTAAAGATTATCCAAATACGTAAATATTTGAGAGATGTAGATAGGGATATGCTATATATCTTTAATGATGCTATACATATCCCTAAAGACCCAGACAATAAAGAATATAAGTTACAAAATGTGGCTATAGATAATACTAGCGGTGCGTTAGTTATTAGATGGTCTGAAATAGCTGAAGTATTTGAAAAATAATAAGCTAATAGAGATTTTAGTTATATAATATAAGTGTGAATGTGTATTAGCTAAACACATTCCTTAGTATATTATGCAATTTACAGTTTAGCTAATTAAAATCCAAGGAGGGATATAAAATCCTATAATACGCTCAAAATATTTTAAATTTAGAATTCTATTTTGTAAAGAAAGAGGTTTATTATGAACAAGAAAATTATTTTGACAGCAATGGTTTTAGGTACTTTGAGCCTAAATGTAATGGCGATTGACAATACTACTGGTAGTGGTAATGGTATCGCTTATGGTACAGGAAGTAGTGCTAATGGTACACATGATGTATCTATTGGTGTATCTTCTAAAGCCGAAAACTATACAAACCAAAATGGTTCAATAGCTATTGGTTATAAAGCTCATACTGAGCTTATGGCTGGTGGTGTTGAAGCCGCATTTGGTTTTGGTCAAACTACATATAGTGGGAGCGAATTCTCATCTGCACGTGTCCCAGCTGATCCATCTAAAGTTATTGGTGCAGTAGCTATTGGTAATAATACTTATGCTCGTACAGGTTCCACTATGGTTGGCTCTCATAACTATCATGGTGAAATTGGTGATGTGACTATTAATACTGATAAAGATGAAACAGGTACTAGAAGCCAAGCATTAAATGTGTATGCAACTAATATTGGTGCTAATAGTTTCAGTAATGGCGCTCTAACTACATCTACTGGTGCTTATAATATCATTTCTAGTTCCTATACTGGTGGTAGATTCTCTACACCATCTCAAAACTTAGGTGCTACTATTACAGGTGCTATGAATAGTATTGAATCCAAAACAGCACAAGGTATTGGTTCTGGTTGGTTTGCTGATAGAACTGGTGTTGGTGTAGCTAATACTATTAATGGTCTAGCAAATAGAACTGCCAATACTAATGGCACTATCGTATTTGGTGCTGGTAATGAAGTCACTAATTCTATTACAGAATTGACTGGTATTCCAAAAAATACAGGTAACTCCGCTAAAGAATTTGCTGGTAAACTAAGAGACGGTATCTCTAAGTCTAATGGTGGTGGTGCTACTATGGTAATCGGTGGTGGTAATAAAGCCGATTATACACTACGCACTTCTATGATTGGTGTAAATAACACAGTTACTGGTACATCTGGTAATGAAAGCACTGACAATTTTGTAGTTGGTGTAAATAATAATGCATCTAATGTATCTAATGCAATTATTGTCGGTAATAACCACAATGTAGCTAATGCTACACATACAGTTATTATCGGTTCTAGTGATAATGCTACAAGCACAGTAGTGAATGATGCTGTAGCTATTGGTCATAATACAGAAGTATCTTACGCTGGTGGTGTAGCTCTTGGTGCACAATCTAAAGCTACAGTAAATTCTGGTGTAGCTGGATATGATGTAGCGACTAATACACAATCTACAAACAATAGTCCAGTATGGACTTCTACAGCTTCTGCTGTATCTGTTGGTGATGTAGATAATAATGTAACACGTCAAATCACATCTGTATCCGCAGGTACTAATGATACTGATGCAGTTAATGTAGCACAACTTAAACAATTAGACAGCAAAATCGATACTGGTATGTCTGATGTATTAAATCGTGCAAACAGTTATACTGATACACAAGTATCTAAAGTAGGTGCTAGAGCAGCCGCATTATCTGGATTACATTATGTAGATTATAATCCTAATGATAAATGGAGCTTCGCTGCATCTTTAGGTGGTTATAAAGGTTCTACTGCTGGAGCTATTGGTGTAGCTTATCAACCAAATGAAAGCACACTTATTCATGCAGGTGTAACTTTAACAGATAGCCCAATGTATAATATTGGTGCATCTTTCAAAGTAGGTAAACAAGATCCTACATTGAAAACTAGCCGTATTGAAATGGCACAACAAATCAAAGATTTGCAAGAGCAACTTAATGAAATCAAAGCAGCTCTTGCAAATAAATAATTCTACCATGTATATGGCATAGTATTGACGGTACTATGCCATACTTTTTTTAAGCATATAGTTTAAAGGAGACATTCAAAATGAAAAAGGAAATCTTATTAACAGCAGCAATTTTAGGTACTTTAGCATCCGGTTCTGTATTTGCAGCAGGTTCTAATACTGGATACAATAATGTATCTAATGGAGATTATGGAACAGTATTTGGTAGTAATAATACTAATGAAACAGGTGCCACAAGTTCATTAGCTTTTGGTGATGGAAATGTTGTAAAACAAGCCAACTCTATGGCTTTTGGTCAAGGCAATGTATCTGACGGTGAAAACAGTTTCGTCGGCGGTGATAAAGCTAAAGCTGTAGGTCGTGATACATTTGCGTTCGGCTCTTCTGCAGAAGCTCTAACTGAGTATACCATTGCCATTGGTTCTCAAGCTAGAACTATTGGCTATAACACTTTGGCTATTGGTAATGGTGCTACAGTATCTGGTCCATCCTCTATTGCTATTGGTAGAACAAACAATGTTACAGGTGAAAATTCTGTAGCTATTGGTGCTAATAATGGCACTATTAAAGGTGAACAAGCTGTAGTAATTGGTTATAATAATAAAATGACTACTGCTGATCAAGAGCAATTGATCTTTGGCTCTAATTCTGTCACTAGTGGTCAAGGTTCTATCGTTGTAGGTACTCATGGTCAAGCTACAGCTATTGATGGTTTGGCATTAGGCAATAACACTATTGCTGATGTTCAAAACGGTGTCGCAATCGGCACAAATTCTGTTACAGAATCAGCTGTTGGTACATCCAATATTAAGGATAATACAACAGACATCCGTTTCAGTAATTCCACTTATGCAGGTTCCGCACCAGATTCTGTTGTAAGCTTTGGTACTAATGGCCGTGCTGGTGCTGGTGGTGTTACAAGCTATACACGTCAGTTACAAAATGTAGCAGCTGGTCGTGTATCTTCCACATCTACAGATGCTATTAACGGCAGTCAATTGTACGATGTTGCTCTTGAAGCACAAAAGTACAATACTATGGCTGATGGATCCAATACTACAGTAGTAGCTACCGATAACGCTTACGGAAGAAAAGAATTCAAAGTAAACGTTAATAAGGATTTGGTAGATATGAATTCTGCAGCATTTGGTAAGAATACAGACGACAAACACACAGTAATCAATACTGATGGTACTATTGTATTTGATGGTGATAAAGATACTAAATATGGTGCTAATGGTCTAACTATCGAAGACCGTAACAATTTGGATACAGCATCGTACAATATTAATGGTATGACCGCTTCTGATGCTAATGGTACAGTAAGCTTCACTACAACTAATATTGATGCTGGCAATAACCAAATTCATAATGTTAAAGCAGGTACAGCTGGTACAGATGCAGTTAATGTAAGCCAATTACGTGACTCTGAAGCAAATATCTACAATACTATCAACAATACATCTAACGCTGCAGTAGCTAGAGCAAATCATTATACTGATTTACAAACAGCTAAAGTAGGTGCTCGTGCAGCAGCTATGGCTAATCTGCATTATCAAGACTTTAATGCAGATGACAAATGGAGCTTTGCTGCAGGTTATGGCCATTACAAAGGTCAAAACGCTGGTGCATTAGGTGTAGCATATCAACCTAATGAAAATACTATGATTAGTGTATCTTCCACTCTTGGTAGTGATACTATGATTGGTGCAGGTGTATCCATGAAATTTGGTAAATCTTCCAAAATGAATGCTAACAAGCAAGTGGCTATGGCTAAGGAAATCCAAGAGCTTCGTGCAATTGTTGCAGCTCAAAACGAAAAGATTAACATGTTGGTTGACCATGCTATGGGTCGCAATGAAGCTATTACTGATACAGTATTCCCAGATGTACCTGAAAATCATTGGGCATATACGATGGTGCAAGACCTTGCATACAAAGGCATTGTAGTTGGCTATCCAGATAATAACTTCTCTGGTGATCGTACTTTAACTCGCTATGAATTTGCTGTAGCATTAGACCGTGCAATTTCTGCTGGTTATATGAATCCAGAATTGGGTCGTGCTATTAAAGAATTCAAACCTGAATTAGACAGCATCTATGCTAATATGCGTTTCCGTGTAGATCGTGAATCTGGTAAAGATGGTAGTGTAAATAAAGTTGAACGTGTACGTGTTAATAAAGACAATACTCGTGACAACTATGGCACTATCGTAAAATAATCTAATATAAGAAAAGAAGTTCTACAAGGGTCATTGACCCTTGTAGACTATTTTCTTTTTTTATAATCGTAAAACTCTTTTTTTTTGATTGTATACTATAATGGTAATATGATGGTTATATTATTTAGTTTAAGCCTAATAGGCAGAAAGGAATATCATCATGAATACATCTAAAATCGAAAAATTTGAACAAGCTGTTGGTTTTGTGGACTACCACATTAAGCCAGCAAACTGGGCCCATACCGAAAGGGAACAGTGGTGGTACGAGTTCAGTAACGGACTCAGTGCTTCTGTTGTACGTGGTAGCACTACATACGGAGGCAGTAAAGGCCTATTCGAATTTGCCGTGTTATTAGGTGATAGCTGCTACGGCAGAACACCAATATCCAGTGATGGTGTAGTTGGTTATTTAACAGAAGAGGAGGTGTTAAAATTATTAGATAGAACGTCTAAATTGGTAGATGACCCAAATGGATTTGGGTTTATCGATCCAGAATAAAAGAAGAAGTTCTACAGGGGTCAATGACCCCTGTAGACTATTTTCTTTTTTTTTGCAAATTTAAAGATTTGAGTTGTATATTATAATTGTAATCAATGGTTAGCTATATTTTCCAAAGGAGGTTTTAAATGCTTACCAAGATTAAAGCGATTATAATTATAGTCGCAACTTTACAGAATATTGTATTTGGGTTTACCAGCCCCACAATACAAATATACTTTATGAGTCTAGTAAGTGCCAGTACTTTAAGTATGGCAAACTTACTAGACGCAGGCTTTGCTGGTACTATAAATAGCTTCCTAAGCAAGAACTCATTTAGGAAGCTATTTAAAAAGTATGCCCCTGTAGTGGGGCTACTTGATGCGGTAATATATGCTATTATCGTATTGTGCTCCATCGATGATCCGACTATAAGGTTCATCGGCATAGCTATCTCCAATGGTACTCTTGCTACCATCTGGGGAGTTATGCTATTGGATAGTATTAACAATGCTATCCATGGCGATGACCTCACATCATTCAATAGTTTGAATAAGTCTTGTTGCTTATTCGGATCTCTATTGGGTGGTGGTATAGGATTTATCATTGGGAATGGACTAGATATCAATACTGCTATTATACTACAAGCAGTAATGGTAGCAATCAATTCCCTATCTGAGTTATACGCATTCTATAAATTAGACAAAATTGAAGAATCAGAATCGTAAAACTCGGTATTTACGGTTATATATTATAATTGTAGTTATAAGGTATTACCTTAGGACCTCTAGTAGTTAGAGTGATAGATACTATATGCATCTTGATCTCTAATTCCTAGAGGTCCTTAAATACCCATTTTTTCTTTTCCGTTTTTCTATGATACTGAGCAAGGTTTAGGAGGTGATATATGAAAGAAAACCAAATAGTATTTTAGAATTCTACAATGTTATTTAATCTAGGAGGGCAGTCGTTATGAAAATCATAGACGATGTCAAGAGGGACCTAAGATTCCTCATCGAATCAAAACTAAATAAGCAAGTTGCGATTCAAACGATCTCTGAATTGTACAAAAATGATCGTTTGAACCCAGAATCCATTGGTTTGTGGTATGACCAAGTACGTAGAGAAATTCCAAGCTATGTGCAACGAACTACAACCAATGAACCACAAGTATGTGATATCAAAAAATCCATAGTTGGAGGCAAGACTATTAAAGGGTCTATTATCACCCACGATAAAAAGAAAAATCGTAAAGATAATACACCTTACTATAAAAGAGGGGGTGAAAGAAGATGGCACAATATCGTAGTTGGAGGCACTATGATTTCAGCCAGAAGAAACCTAAAAGCTGCTAAAGCCTCAATCTCAGCTACATATAGATTTATGGAGCTGATAGATAGCGATGAGCCTAATCCGGAAAAGGCTATCATTGATATTGTCGATAAAGAATACCGTGAAGGGTATACTTTAGATAATAAGAACGATATACTCACTAGATTCGCCAGTGATTATATCGACAATAAGGCAATGTTTCTTATGATACCAAAGATTGGTAAAGAAATTGCCGAGGGGCGAGACATTGAAAGAGTGGCACGAAAGTATAAGACAACTAAGGATACCATCATAGATATGGTAAAGAAACATAGCTTTGTGTTCTTTACGTTCTATGATATGGGGGCACTTACGTTTATAGAAGGGATGGAAGAATATGGAAAAACCACTTATCATTCCAGATAGCTACACGTACAAACAAATCGCCGATTTTGCTTATATAGCAGAATCGATGGGTGGATTTAAGTTTATGTATAAAAGCTGTAAGTCAAAAGAAAGTCTGGACGCACTCTTTCGTAATAGCTCACAACTACAGTACAAGTACAACAACTTCAAAGGCTACCTAGATAATTTTGGTATCACATTAGACCAATTCAAAAAATTGGATATAAAAAGATACTTTAATTTGAAAGGTACTACCATGTTGAGGCATACCATTTATCTAAGGAATGTATTCTTTAGATATTATAATCCAAAGTTAACAGAAAAGCTCTATGAGTATTATGAACTAGCCAGAGTCAATAAATTGGCAAAAACTGGAACTAAGAAATATTTTGGATATAGAGCCTCTCAATCTATAGCTATAAATAGAGCATATAGATTTAGTAGACTTCCTAGTTTGCCATCAAATGAAGAATATAATGATATTCATGATTTTGAAAGTAAAGCATATAACTATATGCTACTGACTAGTTATATTGATATATCTAATCAAAAGCATATGTTTGGTATCAATATCAAAGACTCTATTAGTCTTACGATGGAATTGATGTTACTGGTCATAGATAGAAAAGATATTGATATGACCTATAATAAGTTTATAGACAAATGCAATATCGATAAAGACAATGTCTTGTCTGAAAGAAGATATAATGCAGTATTGGAATATTATAGAAGATACAGAAGCCTGATCTCGCAATATAAAGAAATCGTAGAAGATATAAACAACGAGACACCTTGGCATTCTATCTTACGTAAATACCAATTACGAAAATATAAGCTAGAGACAAGACAGAAATTTGTTCTTTGGTTGGATAAAGTTGTTCCAATCAAGGCTTTGATTAAGAAGGAGATATAAAATGGAAGCAAACCTAAAAAACAAAATTCTAGAAGATCATGCTAATGGCATGACATTGGCAGATATAGCTAGTAAGTATGATGTTGCTGCTAGCGACTTAGTTAATGTGATTATTGACGGTGGTAATGATGCGCACGGTAATAAATGCCAACCTATTCAAGAAGAACAACCTGTGTTAGTAAAATATGATACACCTTCTAACACAGAAGTACAAGATGGTGATACCATTCTATCAATAATACCTATGGCACAAGAATCTTTGCCTAAAGAAGAATATAGGCCAAATCCTAATGATATATTTATGGATTTGATTATCTTTGGTATGGATCTAAATTCTGTATGTTTCAAGTACAACCTACCAGAAGGTGATGTAGGTATCATTCTTGAAGACATCTATAAGGAATTATCCGATAAGGTAGCTCCGATGGACGACATCAAAGAAGCTATCAAAAAGATATGTGCGGAGGTATATCTTGCACGTTTTAATTAGGAGGGGTTAATATGGAAGAACGTAAGCTAAATATGAATATTCGTTTACACCATTCGCCAAATGAATCGTGGAAAACGACAATGGAAATTTTAGACCTAGATAAACTTCGTATCGAAGGCATATCTAAGGGGAGGGACTTTATCATTTCTGAACCACAGACGGTAAAGAAAGATTTGAAGTCTGATTCTTCCATATTCTCATCCAAATATGGGGCATCTATATCTGATGATAAAGATGCTTACAAAGATCGTTATCGTTGTGAATGTGGTCACTATACTGGTAGACTATATAACAATGAAATCTGTCCATACTGTAATACTAAAGTTAAGTATGTAGACGATGATCTTAATATTACTGGTTGGGTAGTATTACAAGAGCATGTAATCATCCATCCCAACTTATTTAAGAACCTAGAGAAGTTAATCACTCCAGCAGTTCTTAAAGATATCTTGACTCTAGATGTAGAGCTAGATGAAAATGGATTCGAAGTATCCAAAGTCAATGAGAAAGTCAGAAAAGAATCTGGTGAGTATCATGGTATCGGTATGATCGAGTTCTGTAAGAGAATAGATGAGATCATGGAATTCTATGCACGTAAGAACAAGTCTAAGAAAGACAAGATAGCTAACTATGAGTTGCTATTAAAGTATAGAGACAGATTACTTACATATTCTATTCCAGTATACTCACTATTCTTACGTATGGTTAATCTCCAAGGAGATAAGTTCTCCTTTAAAGGAGCTAATGCTATTTACAATAATATTGCTAAATATGCAGCATTGGTAAATGGTAACCGTACAGTTATTCAAGCAAGAGACCAATTTAAAGATGAGGCTCTCTTGAATATCCAATATCTATATGCTGGATCCAACGATTCTTTGTATGATTCTGTCATCGAAGAATTAGCACATAAGAAAGGCGCTATTCAATCTGCATTAGCAGGTCGGTATAACTTTACTGGTCGTAATGTAATCATTCCAGATGCTACATTACGTATTGATGAGATTAAGCTTCCTTATAATTCATTACTAGTTCTATTGGAACAAACCATCATCAATATTCTAGCTAGGTCTTATAATATCACTTATAGTGATGCTCATAAGAAATGGTGGAAAGCACAGACTTATGTAGACCCAGTTATCTTAGATATCATCAAAGGTATCATCAAATCCTATCCTAGAGGTATTCCATTCATCATCAATCGTAACCCAACTATCAACTATGGTTCTGTGTTACAGATGTATTGTATTGATGTATTGGTAGACAGCTTCACTATGAGAGTTCCATTACAGGTATTACCTGGTATGAATGCGGACTTTGATGGCGACTGTTTGAATATCACTTATCTTATCAATAAGGAATTCGTAGCTAGATGTGAAGAATCTTTGAATCCTAGAAATACTATGATGATTTCTAAGAACAATGGACGATTCAATTCATTCATGAACTATTTCAAGGATACTATAGTAAACTTGAATAGCTTCTGTAATCTAGGCTATGATACTTATACTAAAGATGAGATTGAAGATATCAAAGCTCTAATGGAGGGTAGATAATGTATACTGGGAATAATTATTTCGCTTCACGTTCTGATGTATTACAGTTAGGTGAAGCTGTAGTAGTAAAATCTGAACTACACGATGTCAATATTCCATGTCGTGTAGCTTTAATAGAGCCGAATGATCCAATGCAAGGTTATAATACATATTATCTTGTATCAGACTATTCGGATTTGAACGATAAATTCGATCCACGTATTGGAGATTTCCATTGCGTGATCATTGATAAATAGGAGGTATATTATTATGGGCAGCACTACATACGGCGGTTTCTAATAATTATATGTATTGGGGTAGTCTTAAGGGCTACCCCAAACATTTATATAATTTTTTGTCATTAAGGAGGTATTATGGCTAAGAAACCTTTTTATGAGTACCGTATAGTCACTCCAATAGGCCCAGATAATGATGGTAATATACCTCTGATTGAGCTTGATATAAAACGTGATGATGATCCTGGTATTCATACTATATCTGAAATAAAGAAAGATAGAGAGCAGTTACCTAGATCTGATAAAGATATACCATTGAGTACTGATGATGTACAGTTAAAAGTAGTACCGGGTAAAGACTTTGAAGTGGTTAATAGAGATGCATTGGCTAAGATATATGCAGACCCTGATAAGTTTAAACCAATCGATATAGTAGAACGTATGGAAAAGAAGATATATAGAAATCTCTGTGTCCCATCTCATGTACATGCATACTCAGTATGTGTAGAGTTCTTTAAGAACTATATCTTATCACAATTTAGTGCATCATTCTTTAAGACAGTTTACATTGAGGGGAAACATCTCTTTGATGATTGGGCCAAGCTTAATATCAATGATATGATTAAACGTGGTAAACCTGCTATTGCTATTATCCCTCAGTTAGATACGGACTATAACCGTGAGGGTATAGATGCCAATAACTATGACTTAACGTACTATGCTAGAACGTTTAACTATAGAGATACATTCTTTAAAGATAGAGAACGTGATAAGTATATTGCTATAGCATTTGAGCAAATGCTTATGAACTTCCAAGTACGTATTAAAGTCAATACTAAAGCTAAGCAAATAGATATTATGAAATATCTTAAGATGGCTCTTAAGGTTGGTGCTACATCTGGTAAGTATCTTGATATGGATATCCATGTACCGCAAGAGATGCTACTAGCACTAGCTCAAGATGTTGGATTTGATGTAGATCTAGAGAAGAAAGAAATCAAAGACCCATTCAAATTCCTAGTATACTTGAATAGTAAGTCTGAAGTACCATTCATCTATAAGCTTAGAGCTATTAATGGTAGAAATGAGTTCTTTATTAGAGCTAAAGCTATGTATACTCATATAGCTACACCAGATATCAATATAGATGATGGTGAACGTCAAGGACAAGTAAGTTCTAACTACTTTATTGAGTTTACTACAACTGTAAGAATGCCAGCACCTAAGATTTATTGCTACTTTACTGCTAAGCATACTAATCTTATTGAGTTTACTGATAAGTCTGGTAATATTAAGTCCTATGTAGCTAACTTTGCTAATGTACCAACGTTGAATGAACGTGGTTGGGAACAATTCTTTACTCTTGATTATGAAGATAAGAAAGATAAAGTATTAGAAATCAATATTAACGATATCTTTGATGGTGACCCATATATAAATAAATTAATAAAGTACTGCAAGTCTAAGTTCATTAGCCCATCTGCCTTTATTGACTTTAAGATAGTCAATAATAATAGAATAGTTGATATAGATATCAACTGGACAGATATGGTTATTAATACTATTAAACCTGTAGACTTTGAGTATTCAGAGATAGTCGTTTATACTGATAAAGCATATATGAATTCTCAGCTATTAGCTATGGAACAAGATGTAGGTTATCGTGTAGTCTATAATAAAGACCCAGATTCTCAAAACTTCCCTATACATGATAATAGAAACTAATAATATTCCTGGATGGGCAAATAGCTCATCCAGGGTATTTTTTAGTTGTATATTATAAGTATGAGTGTATCCATACATAAAGTTTATAAAAACTCGTTATATGGATATATATGGTTCTTATTTATATTAAATTGTGTTAGAATAGGAGATTAAAAATGAAAGAACTAAACAAAATTAAAAAAGATGATGTAGTAAATTATAGGGAATTGAAATTATCATTCTTAAATTCAAAGATTCCTAAAGACATGTATGCAATATATATGTCACATCTTACATCAAACCAAAAAGCTAAGCTATATAGTTATTGGACCAGATATTCTACTATCATAAATACAGCATCAGATAAAGAAACTTTTGTAGAAAGAGAAAATGATATAAAAGAGATGGGTATAGCTGAGCTATCAACTATACTATATACTAAGAAAGCTATATCTTTAAGAAGGTCTGCTGGTAACCCATTTATACAACTATTAAGACCTACTATAGAAAAAGAATATTGTGATTGGGTTAGGAATATCCGTGAAGAATATGGTTTTGGTACAATTAAAACAAGACCAGTCCGTGGTAGACGTAAATCGCCATATAGATTATATATCTACCCAGACTATAATAGATTCTCTACAATATATGATGTAGAAAGATCTATCAAGGTTCTATATGGTTTAGCTGAGTCTTATGAGAGTGGTGAGATTGATAGTGCTAATGATACTAGAGATAAATTGTGTGCTTTATGTAAAGAAATGGGACACGTTCCATCTTTCCAAACAGCTACCACAGTGAAGCTATATAAATCAATTAAAGATTACTATAGTCTATACTTGAACTATAAATCTTTAGGCGATGACTTATTTAGTGGCGCATCGTTTATTAGCATGAGCAAGAAATATAAACTAGCTAAATTAGGAATCTATGATATAAAGCAACTATATGCTGTTATAACTATTCATGTATCTATAGTTGCACTATATCTAAGAACTCGTGGAATTATAGTATCTAGAGTATTCAATATTAACTATTCTGGACATTAAACAAAAGAAATCCCCATATAGGCATTGCCTATATGGGGAACTTTGTTTTTTTTTGTAAAAGTTAATATTTGTAATTATATACTATATTCGTGTATGGTAGATACAGCTACTGGAATAGCTGTATCTAAATATACCCATACACTTGTAGACTATAAGTCTACTTGCCGAAAGGAGATGACTCCTATGGCATACCCAGGTTGCGTAGGAAACTACGCCAACCAACTAGCAGAAAGATCAGCTAATTTAGATTGGCAGATTCGTACTGCTATGGACCTAGTAGCCGATAGATATGCTGACATAAATAACGTCAGCCATCATGACGCTATCTGGGCTTATAGATTCCTTGTATCGCAAGGAATCAACCCACCTATAACTGAAAATCACTTATAGGTAATAAGAGAGAATACGGTGGTGTAGGTGTATGCCACCGTATTACTCCATTGTTATACCTGTTTTATTTTTTATACAGTTTCGAAGATAACAGGGTCAACGAAACCAACATAGGCCTTAGGATTCTTAGCTTGCATAAATTCAGCTTTACGTAAGAAGTCTAATGTAACATTAAATCCTTTAAAGATATTACGCATACTAGTATTACCAGTAGAGTCTTTTACTATTTTAGCTACACGTTCTACTTCTATACCTGTAGGGTTTTGTGCTTGAACTATATTAGTAGAAGAGGATAAGTATTCATTAGACCAAGGCCCCATAACTTGATATCTGCTATTAGTAAAGTATACAGCAATCTTTAAGTTATAACCAGGTTTCTTTTGGAACTCTTGTGTTAGGACTTTATTGATACGAGCTATGTATGTATTAATAGGACGTAACGATGCACGTTTAATAGATACATTAGTACCATTACGATTGTATTGCACTCTAGAATCATTATCGGCTTCAGCATAGTTATTGACTATGAATGCCACAGATTCATTTTCGACTAGCTTACTATAGTATCTTGTAATGAAGCTAGTAATATAATTGACATTATTATTTAAGTCATCAATATTATCTAGATAGATTACATATTGTTTATGGTTAGTATCAGACTTTCTATTTACAAATAGATTCATAGGAGATTGTCCAATACTAATACTAGTTGGAACAGTAACACTATCATCTAAGAATTGGTTATAGAAGTGGAGAATGCCCTTAAAGTGTGGTATAAGCGTAACTTGATTACAATCTGGGTATGTATATTGACCCTCACGGAGAGAATGTGCTGTATCGTTAGGATTTAAGAATTTAGTTAACCCATTACGGATACCATCTCTGTAGAATCTAGCATACATAATATCAGAACTATGCATAAAGAAATCATAAACTACACCCTTCTTATAAAGCTTAGTACTAAACTTAGATTTCCAATCATCAGAACCTGGTTCATTAGTATAGTCTAAGTTAGGCTTAAACATTTCAGGAACTGCCACATATGTATTTCTACCAATACCTGACAAGCATTCATCACCATTACCATTAAATAATAATGGATTATTATAATGGAAGTAAGTATGTAAGAACGTACCAACACCAATCTCTTGGATATTCTTATAACCCTTATCATCGGTATAACGCATAGATAGATTGTCCATTACAGGTTCAAACGTATTAATTTGGTTTACCCCATAGTTTCTAGCTACACGTATACGATTATATTCATTAGCATTATTACCCAATGCTACATAATTGCTAGAACTATTTAATGCTAAAGACTCTTCAGCTAATAAACAGTTTGAGATATTAGCATTATATACGTAATCACCAGTATGATACATAAATTTACCAGGGCCATTCTTAGGCTCTGCTACATAACTGGCATCAGTATCCCCAGATTGTCTAAACAATACATCTGGTAATACAGCATTACTTGTAATACTATTATTTGTACCAGGTACTGTATTGCTACCAATAATATAATTTATAGATGTAGACCCATTAGGATTAAATCCCTTAACATAACTACCATCAGAAGAGAATACGTTATTGTATGTGATTCTTTGAATATCTGTAATAGTATTTATCACTAATGCACCATAGATAGGATATTTAATAGCTGGATTATCAGGGATAAATTTACGTATTTCTATATATAGAGTTTGGTTAACCATTGTAGATAATAACCATCCAGAGATATAGTCATATGTAGTCTTATCTATTAATGGAATCCAGAATTTCTCATTATTGGCACCAGTGTATTCTATATAGCATATACGATATCTATAGTCTGCGCCAGGTCTGGAATTATTAGTATTAGGAATCTTATAGAAACCAACAGGGTTGCCTGTAACTTTAAATATACAATCTGTCGTTATAGGGTCAGTTATAGTTTTATTTATCGAAGAATCAGGTATATTATATATATTAGTCACTGCTGTAACATTTAATTCACGACCACAAATGAATGTGATAATATCTTCATTCTTAAATAGGTCATTCATAGTACTAGCTGGTGCAGTTGTCCATAATGTTAAACCACCAGTAAGTTGAGTAAAGAAAAAATCCTGAGGATATGTACCATTATTTATACCAGTTCGTACACCTAGACATTCTCTATACATATTTTCTACAGTGTCTTGACTATTTGTTACGGCAATACCACCATCATCTAGATCTGTATAATCTAATAAGAATAGTCCAATGTCCTTAGAACCTGTAGCAGTATAGTTAGTCCAAACAGATTTAGTTATATTTACTAATTCTTGTGGACTTACATTTAATACATTACGCAAATAGTCACTATCTACGATATAAACAGCCATGCTTCTATTATCTATATTGATATTACGTAACTTAGCTATAGTATCTTTGAAGTACTCTATATAAGATTTGCCTGCAGGAGCCTCAGATCGTCTAAGTATATACTTAAATGCCGGTGCATTAAATCTGATAGATACGTCAGAGTTTATACTTGTCGGTGCAGATGCTAATTGTCCTGCACTGATATATCCTATAGCATTATAGTCATAGTATTTAGTACCCTGAAGACTATTAAGATATTCACCTATACTGCCAGCCTGTGGATTAGAATAGCTAATAAATGAACCTGTATACTTAATAGTGTCTATACGTGCTAAAACCTCAGATTTAGTTATCGATTTGAACTGCTTACCGTAAAGAAACTTACCAGTACTATATGCTTGTATAAGTTTTGTAGCATATGGTACATCTTTAACTTTAACGTTAAATGTATTACCTTCGGTGAGTACCATTTTAGCAACTTCTACACGACCATCTGTATTGGCACTAACATGGGAGTCTACTAAGTTTGTATATTTTACAGCATTCACATAGTCATCTATAAGTAAGATATATCCCCATAGCATATTATCGGTCAATATCTGTCTACGATACATGTATATACGACCATATGTATTATTGATAGCATTAAACAAGTTATATTGGCCAATGCCATATAAGTCATATGGTATTGCATTACAATTACTAGCAGATTCAGTTACAACGCATTTAATAATTGGAGAATCTTGGAATAAGTTTAACGCTATACGATTATGGTCAGTTTTACCAACTACCATTTCACAATGAGATGCATCTAATAATGGTGTAGTGAAATCAGAGAAGTATCTTGATTTTAAGTTCACTATCTTATTATTAGTATCTATATCCGTTACGTTATCAGGATTAGCTTTAAAGAAGAAATCATTATTATCTCTTGTAGGATTAGCATTCTGTAATTGCTTACCTGCTATGATTACATTACCCTTTAGATATCTGTATCTAGGTCTATATTCATTACGGTTACACCCAACTAGGAATACATTATCTCTAGATATACGTGTACGATTATATTCACTAATAGTTGTATCGACTTCAAAAGCATCTATAGTTATATTAGGGTCACTATAATACACTCTATAAGTTACAGGTAACTTACCATCAGTATCTCCTAGACTAGCTATATACTCTTTAACGTTAATAGTTTTCAAGTATTCTCTATTAGAGTTGATCACTGGTATAGTTCTACCCTTATATTTGATAGCAACGATAGACATACCAGTATCTGGTTTATTAGATAATATTTGGTCAGTCAAATACAATTTATATTCTGTATCCTCGGACAATTCGTCTATATTACCACCAACCTTGGTAACGTTATACATATCAAAGAGATTGGATTCATTACTGAATGAAGTAACTTTATTAACTTTCATCTCATTTTCTTTGAGAATGTATTCATAGAATATACTTAGTGTTGTAATACGTTCAAATGGTTTTGTCATAGGGTATAATTCTGATTCCCATGTAGTATTGCCACTATCAATATTAATAGCCTCAGTTTCACCATTATCGCCGACTATGATATTACCATGTACCGAATGGTTTCCTATCTCAAGAATAAGTTTAACTGTACTTAATGCTGGTACAAATATATTACCATCACCAGTTATACTAATCTTAACTGGCTCATTAGATGTACCAGATACGGATTCACTTCTTACTAGTAGATATGGCTTACTAAATTTCTTTAGTTCATCACCAGGTACAAATATCTTCCATTCAGTGCCACCAGTACTTGCTACATTTACGTTAGTATTAATTACCACACCACTTTGTGGGATAATACGATACATGATTACACCATCAGGAGTAACAGTTTCATTATTTTTTGTAACCGTATATGTAGTATCTTTGACTTTGATTGTAGCATCAAAGGTATTATAATTATTAGCACTATTATTGAAAACAGCAATTACAGTCTTACCAACTAAACCATTTAGTTTTGTAGAACTAGTGATTTCTGTCCAATCTTGTACATTATCAGCAATATCATTAGCTAAATAGTATTTTACCCCATCTATTCTAGGGCCATTGAATCTTACTGTATATAATGTATCGGCATCTATAATTTTAGATTCTGGTAAGTCATATAAGAAATAATGATTAGGTCTAATATCTAAGCAGTCTTGAACTAAACCAAAGTCGTTTAGATTTTTGATATTAGGGAATAGAATATCACTAGTATTGGATCTAAGTCTATCTAGAACCACAGAAGATTCATTAGCTATAGAGGCTGGTAGATATTTAATTAATAGAGCTTCTTCTTTGGTTATAGATTCTCTATTATAGATAACGTATTCATCAGCATCATCTAAAGCTGTTTTGATTGTCTCATATGGGACTTTATTATCATTAATAAGTCTAATGATAGAACGGTATTTGTACTTCTTTATATTGGCAGCTAGTTTATTAACCATATCAGCACACTCTTCAGGTGTTTTATTACGAGCTAATACATTGATAGTCTTATAATTAGAAAAGTCTATCTCTTGTTGAGTCACATTCTTTCCATTATAAGTCATTACTGGTTTAAACTTATAAGGTGCACCGTTCACAATATTATCCATAATCTTATAGATAGACATAAAGTGTGGTAATAACCATTCAGTGTATCTATCTGCTTTAGAGCTATTGGATTTTGTTTTACGTACATAGGCCAAGTCTATATCGTCCATATGTGAACGGTATATTACCCCATATGGTGTATCATTGATATACTTTAATGGGTCTATAATAGACTCACTATTTATATTGATACTAGTAGTAAAATCATATAGACTAGGCAAGCAAGTTAATGTCAAATCACCAGATACAGTTCTAAATAAACCATCATTAGGTTTATTTGGTATACATAGCTCAAAGTCCTTATTGACATTTAGCTTATTGGTATCATCATTAAAGACTAATAGCTTACTGATTCTACTATATGTAGAATTCTTGCTATCTGTCCAGTTCTTACCAAACTTATCAACAAATTTCAACTTACCATTAGCTAGATTGAAATTCCCATGCATATCTGGAATATTGATATATGATGCTGGTATAGCATACAATCTATTCTTAACGAATACAGATTTAGTCACATAGTACTTATATTGGTCTTCTAAACCATTATCAAATGTCGGATAGTCTCTATATCTAGCATGAGATGTTGTACCAGATGGTACACCAATCTCAATACCATCAAGATATTTATTTCCACGGCTAAAGTAAACCTTATATGTGCCACTAATAGTAGCATAGTTTACATCATTGCCTGTAGTATTCTTATTGGATATTGCAAATAAAGTCTCTACTGTAATGTAGTTTTTATCTGCATCTAATAACGGAATGACTCTATCATTATACTTAACCATAGCAAAAGTATTTACGTTCAGTAAACGACCATTTATATCGGTTTTAGCTATACGGAAAGTATACTGTGTATTATTAGCCAATGCATTAGCTTGTGTATTCTTTGTTAACCGTTGCTGTTTCTTTATCTCAAATTGAGTGAATAAACAAGGGTACCAGTTATTGGTACCCCGTTCAACTATGGTTAACGTTTTCTTTGTAGCATCTACAACTTCTTCTTTAACAAATTCACCAGCATAGATTTCTAACCCTCTAGAAGTCCATTCACCAACGTATTTGTTACCGACAGTAAACTGATTGTAGTCTACAGGTAAGACTGAACCATTTCTAAACTTAGTTAGAAGTGGTACAGTATTACCATTTATTCTAATAGTATCTCCACCATCAACCCCTTGTTTGAATATAAGATTGATATGGTCTCCAAGTTTAAACTTAGGGTACTTTTTCTTAAATACTATTACAAATTTTCCCATAGTTTATCCTTTCTAATTAACTGAGAATGTACCAGTTAATTTGGTATCATAAGATACACCTTGTTTTTTCTTAGTGTAGTAATTTATCAAGTTTCTAATAGCTGGATATACATTGAATGTGAATGAGCTACCAGATAGAGTCAATATTGCATATTGCTCTACTGTATATTTAGCAAAGTCTGCATAATCTGATACATTACATAGATTGAATGAGATAGCATTACCAGCACCAGTATTATATAGCTTACCATTTCTTAGGCAATGTAACGGATATCTATTAGGTCCTTGAGGGAATGCTAATGTTGTATATAGATGCTTATCTCTATCCGTAGTAGGCAATAGTACTCTACATACGTTTTCTGGGATTATAGCATTTATATTAGCATAATCAATATTAGTAGTAGCCATTAATGGCTCATCTATTGCTGGAGGTTTTAGCATATTAGGCCAAGTATCATTATAGTTATAATCATCTCTATAGAACGCTATCTCTCCAGATCTATTAGTTGTCATAGTATAATTATCTGTATTGAAATAGTTGATTGTATCATATAGAGCAAATCCACTTCTATGAGAGAATACTGTAGACATATCATCTAGTATCATATAATAACCAAAATCAACTGTAGCAGTTTTCATAACCTGTCTAAATCTTAGTTTAAGAGTTTTACCAACTAATGATCTATATGACACATAACTAAAGTTAGAATCAACTATAGGATGTGTCCATGTATTATTTACATTGGCATCAGATGGTACAAACATAGCAGGCCGTTCACTATCTCTAGATATAGCTACAATGTTATCTCTATCTGTAAATGTGACAGTTATTATATCATCATCACTTACATTACTTAGCTTACGTAAACATTGGAAACCATTTACGAATATATTATTATTCCAATTAATAGCATATGTATGATCAGCTGTCGGTGTAGTGTCTTCTACTGTTTTTGTACTTGGTGTGATATCATCATTAAGAATATTATAACGACTATCAAAGAACTCTAGTTTATGTGTAGCATCCACTGTATACACTTTCTTAAGTTCTTTGTACTTGGCTTCGAAGTTACTAAAATCATCTAATCCAATCAATACAGTTTCTACTGTTGTAGTATTAGATTCATTTAAGACTTTATCATAGTTAACTTGACCAGATAGCTTAGTACGTAATACATCTAGAGTATTGCCCTTAACTAATAATTTCTTCTCAAGCATATGATCTGTCCAAGTATTATCCCAAGGAAATACTGTAATCTTATCTGTATTCGTATTAGATTTGAACACAGATATTTGGTTAAATAGTTCAGTAGCATATCTAGACTTAGTTAGACTATGTCCACCGTCAATAAGATTAATCTTAAGATGTCCAGCTGTGCTATTATTAATATCTCGAATGATATTGATTACAGAATCATCTGGTGTATTAGCGCAATAGATAGTGATACCATCTAAAGTATTGATATCTACATCATTAGAAGACTTATACTTATAGTTAGACGTACTATGTAATTCAGATTCAGTTGGTTCAATAAGCTCTGTGTTATTAATCAAATGGTTATAGATATTGATAAGAGAATCTAAGTCTGGTAATAACCAGTAGTTCTCATTTATACCAATAGTAGAATCTTCATCACTAGCTAGATTGATATCATCGAACTTAGCAATCTTATAAGACTTGGCTACACGTGCTATATTAATATCAGTCTTACTATTATTCTTAGGATTGATAATCTCACCATTAGTAGATTTATATAAACCTAGTACATGAATCTTAGATCCATTACTATGAGCTATATCATTATACCCATTATCTTTATCTGTAGACGATGCTTTGACTATATGAATACTAGTTGGCATCTTACGATCACAGAATCCAGATAATGTATAGATAGTATTGTCTTCATCAGCATTAGCTGTACCATGACCCATATAATCATGAGTAACTGTTGTAGTGATATCTTGTGTTACAGCACTACCATAAGTCATGCTTTCAGTACCAGCTAAGTTCTTAGCATAGTTAAATACTAGTTTAGTATTAGCCGTAGGGTCTTTAGCATGAGCAGCACTAGCTACAAATGCTGCTACCATGAAATTATCATGCTTAACGTATTCAGTATACTCTACGGATATATTATTAGTACCATTAGCATAAGTCATCGCTTCAATAACGTCATTAATAGTTAAATACTTACGATCAGTATCCACTAATGGAACTATACGTCTAATACTATTATTACGCACATCGTCAAATACAATAGCAGCTATCTTCTTTCTAGCACTTTCATCAATATTATTTAAAGAATCATTACCAAAAGAGATTGTATATGTACTATTAGGGTTAACTATATTATCGTCTTGTGACATATATGGTTTAAGATAGATATACTGATAGATAGACGGATAATCTATCATAGTATTTCTATATAACCACATACTTCGTTTTACTGATGGATCCACAGGACCATCACCTGATGACGGAAAGTCAGATGCGTATAATATGATTTTATTACCTTTAAACTGTCCTACAACTGTTTGGCCAGCCACAATCTCCCCAGCATCTAAGTATCTTAATACAGAATCCTTATATGCTACATACATAGGATAATCATGATTATTGATAGCAGCAGTATCACCACCGCTGCTATCAGTATTAAAAGTAATTTTAATATAATCATCAAAACGCAACTTACAATTCCCTTCTTTGAAAGTTATTGTATGTCTTGCCATATTAGTTCACCTTACTGTATTGTAGTAGCTATTGATATAGCTTTTTCTTGTATCAAATATCTTAAGTATTCACCGTATGTTTCAGCATTGGCAAAATCAATAGTATACCTATCAGTATCTTGTGAATACATAACAATGAATCCTGTAACGTTTCTTAAGAATTTACCAATAATATTATCTGAATTAAACACATCTATCAACTTAATATAATTTAATTGCTTATTTGATGTTTCATTAACAAGCGTTAAGAAGCCTGATACATTAGTATTATTGCTAATAATATTAATGTAATAAGGTAAATCATATTTTTTACTATTTATTGTTACCCCAATATTACCAATCATCAATGTTACATTTTCTTTATTTAAGATATTAGTTGGCAATTTATCATAATAAGTACAAGTGGCACCACTACCGGCATCTATATTATTAACATTAAACACACTAGGAATATAGTTATTTATTCTGGTAAACAATATATCACCATCTGTATATATTTTTTTATTTTTATGCATAACATCTTCAGTTATATATAGGCGTAAAGTATAACTGCTGACTTGTATATTGATCGGTTTTAGTGTGATATATTCTTTATTATTGAATCCATCATAAATGTCTTTTAGTGTCAAAGGTGTAAGATTTTTATCTACAATAACTCTATTTGCAGAAAGGACCACTTCTATAATAGTATCTTGAGATGCTGGGTCATTAACATTACCTGAAATTAAGTTTGTGAGCTTATTACCACCATCTGCATTATTAAATAATTTCATATTCTTTGTGAAATCATTTCTAATAAAAATACCATTACGGGTCCCATTATAAATAAGATTAAATTTCTTATACACATATTTTGAAGAGGTTTCGTTTGGTTTATATGCATACACGGACTGCAAGTTGGTTATTAATTTAGGATATAAACTATTTTCATATGTAATATTTTCCTCACCAGAATATTCGATAAATGGAGAATCTGGGATATCAATATAGTTACCATCATGAACAGTTTCATCACCAGGATTTACTGTAGCAGTACCATCATGGATACGTGGATGACTATTAACTGTAAACCGTAGCTTAAACTGTTTATTAGTCTTATCGAAGATAAATGGCATAATATCGCCAGCAGTAATAGCATCTACGATTTGTTCACCATTCTTATCACAGATATTGTATACAGTTTGACCGAACTCAGTATAAGAATCACCAATAGCACCATCAATAAATCTAATATTTAAAGATTCACCATGTTTAAGATCATTAAGAGAATCCATATCCCCAGGTGGGATTAAACGTAATTTCTTAAGATCTGTAGTGCTATCGTGTACAGCACTGAAGATTCTGCTAGAGAATTCAGGGTTTACATCTGGAGCATCTGGTGCGGTATCATTAGCATTTAAGTTATAAGAGTTAGCACCACGAGTACGTACAATACGTCTAGATACCAATTCTAATACTTGACCAGTTTCCATAGTAAAGTCAATAAGATGAATAGCTTTAGCATTTTCATCAATACGATAGTTTACATCTTTAACTAGTTTAAGTCCTTCGAGATATACTTCCATATAATCTACACCAGGAAGATAAGATGCATCACTAAAAGAAATTACACTGATATTATCAGTTGGCGCAGTATAGACTTTATTGTAAGTATCCATACGATATGGCATACCATTAGTGATATAGAAACGATTATGAACTGCATCATATTGTAAGAACAATTCATCGTTTTGAGTAATATCGCCGGCTTCGAGCTTACTTGCTACGGATTTATATACTGGAATTGTGCGACCATCGACTACGATATCACCATTAGCTGGCATATTAGCACGGAAACGTACAGCAATGATATTACCATCAGCTAAAGTGTAACCCTCAGGGACTTCAAGAGATAATGCTGAAGTAGTTGTAGCAATAGGTTTAGCAATAGCACGAGAGATGATATTCTTTTCATCACATAATGCAACTAGTAAATCAAATAATGTTTTAACTGATGCACTTGTTGCTACAGAGCTAGAGCTATTTAAGAATGGGGAATCACTTACATTAGCCATTCTATCAGTTGGAATAGAACCACGGTTAATAAGAGACCCATCAATATTATTAATCATACCAGCTACAGCAGGGGCTTTAGTATTGTAGATGAATGTATAGTTGATAGAACGGTTCATTTCAACTGGTTCATTAAATACAATATCATTACCATCAATACTATAACGGTTAGGATAAATATAGTTAGTACCAATATGAACTAAGAATGCATTAGGCATATCAAAGTAATTATCAAATGGTACTGGAATAGGGAAACGTTTCTTAGTTTCAGTAACTAAGTGTGTACGGAAAGATGTAGCAATTACGCCCATTTGTTTTAACTTAGCTTCAACAGTCTCACCAGATTCTAGGTAAGTATTATTAGCTGTAGTCAATGGTGCAATACGTTTACCATCTTTCATAATAGTAGCTTTAGTGATATCTGTAATAGGACCTACATATTTACTAGCTTCTTTTACAGATAAGAGTTGTTGCCAACCATCGTTTCTATCATAAGCATAGAACGTACGAGCATCACGTATACAATAAATACGTGCTTCAAGAACTGTATTATTATTTACAATCTGAGTACGTTCATTATCATTATTAAGCATAAGAATGAAGTCTGTCAATAGACGCATATCATCAGAAGCATCATAGAAGACTTCTCTTGTATCGGTACAGTAAATAACTGTACCAGCAGAACGGGTAACCTCATGGAGGTTATTCCGTAGGCTTTCTGTATATTTTAAAGCTCCCATTTATATACCTCCTGGAAGTTAAACTGTACCTTGGTCAGCGATACCCATTTCATATTCATAGTTATAGTACCAGCTGATACCAGAATCATAAGAAGTCATTTTAAGATGAACTTTCTTATTGGTAGCAGGAATATACACATATAGATTATTATTGTCTGGTTTAGTGAACTTAAGAATCTTTCTTGTAGTTGCACTAGAGTTTGTAAAGTCAATAAACAAGTCAATCCATAATGTAGTATCTCGAGTACCACTACGTTGAATCTTGAACTCTACATTAGAATCTTGACTATCAAAGCTATGAATAGTATAAGGATAGATTTTATTGGCTTCAGGATCACCAGATGGAAGATGTACTTTCTCACCAGGCATAGCTACATTCTTAGCTGTAGTTTTAGCACGTTCCAATGCAGTAACACGTGGAGTCAAGTCTTCAGCTAACAATAAACCACTAACTTGAGCTTTAAGAGTATTAACTGAGTTAGTTAATACAGAGTTTTGAGATTCTAAGTTAGTAATATTGGAAGTGAAGTTAGGTACTGCTTCTAGTACAGAAATACGATTATCATAGTCAGTTTTAAACTTAGCAATGTTTAAACTTTCTAATGTATTTAATCGTCCAGAGATAGCAGATACTTCAGATGTAGTACGGTTAGTATTACCTTCGATAGCTGATAACTTAGATTCTGTATTAGCTTTCAAAGTATCAAAAGAAGTACTAATAGTATTGACTTTATTATTCAACTCAGTAACTTTAGGTTCTAAGTCTGGTTTAGCTAATAAAGTTTGTACTTTAACTTGAAGATCAGTAATCTTAGTAATAGCAGACGATTGTGCTTCAATAGCAGTTATACGACGATCTAAAGCAGTGAACTTAGGTTCAGTATCTTCTTTAGATTCAAGTGTAGTCAATCTATTATTCATAGCTTCTGTATCAGATTTAAGACCAGAGATATCTGTCTTCATAGGATCAATCTCTGCTGTTTTAAGAATTTTAGTATCTAATACATCTAAACGATTACGGTTAGAATCAGATAAAGTTTTAATTGCTGGTAAATCCGCATATAAGTCTGCAGTAACTTGGATATCAGCAATTTGTTTACGAAGACGTTTAAATTCTTCAGCATCAGGCGGAGCTAATGTTTCCAATCTAGTAACACGTCTAACTACATCTTCATCAATACGTGGTACCCATTTGATAACGTTATCAAACTTAACTGGATAAGTATTATTACCAGCTACTTTAAAGTTAGAGATACCAACGTCAGTATTTTGTACTGTAATAGAACGGTTATCGAATCTTAATGTCGGAGAAAGATAATGAGCTTCATCATTCTCCTTCAATGTGATATTATTCTTATAGATTCTATTAATAGCTTTAGTAAGATTAATCTCACCAATACCTTCAATATTAACAATGAAGTTATCAGCAATAGAACCAGAGCTTGTAAACTCGTTAATGATATTAGCGGTAATATCTATAATGACTGATTTATCTTCAGCAGATACTACATAGAGCTTGCCCTTCTTATAATCCACCAATAGCTCTTTCTTCTGGGCTATAAACCTGGAGTCATAATCTAAGGCTATAACAGGTGCTCTACCACTATTGTATCTAGTAGTATTAGGCATATTGTAACCTCCTTTAAAAGTCGTCAAATTATATAAATGTTAAAGTACACCAAAAATTGAGGTAGGAGCTTAAAGGCCCCTACCTCGGTATTTTTAGTATTTAAGGTCCCACCAGTTGTTTTCTTTATAAACTTTGGCTTCGGTACTATCATGAGTAAATGTAGTTTGTACTTCTTCAATATTAGTATATTCATCAGCAGAAGCTTCTGGCTTACTACCAATGAATGTAGGACTATTAAAGGAGTTTAATTTATCTTCTTCACTTACAGGAGTAAGTTGTCTATTACGTAAATCATCTAAAACTAATTCATCATTAGTTGCATAGTCTAAGTCAGGATGTGTCATAACTTCACGACTAGCATTAAATGTATCCATAATATACAAGTTAGACTCTCTAGCAGGTACTAAGTTATCATAAGTAATACTTAAAGCGCCATTAGATGTAGCACCTTTACCTACGACTACCATATATCTTTCACCTGGTTCTACACGCATATCTGTATATTCAGATACGCCATCAACACCACGAGATACAGATACTACTACACCTTCGTTAGTTAAACGTGCAAATGCTTTAGCATATTCATTATCATCTAATTTTACTGGTGAGTAGTTTGCTAATGTATCTTGGTCAAATGTATTATATGGTGCTTCAGTATAAGTACTGCTACCAAACTTAGTAAAGTCTGATTGTTTAGTCAATTCAAGACCAGTACTTACAGTATTCTTAGATGCAGTACCATAACGTGCGGTAGAAGCATTATAATATATGTAGATATCTGTACGTTCTACAGTAGCACTATCAGGTAAAGCTGGTACACTGAATTTATTAATACCATAGCCTACGATTTGGATAGCCGCCATCTTAGATACATAAGTCACACTATCATTCAATGCAGGGATACCTTCAAAGCCACTACATAATGCAACTGTCATATTAGTTACACCATCTGGAACTTCAAAGATAGACTCACCTTCATCCCATGTAAATACGTTATCATAGGAGATAGTCTTATCTTCACCAGATGGAATTTCTTCATACATATTCGTATCTGTATTAAGACGTTTAGGGAACCAACCAGCATTAGCAAACGATTTATAGTCTACTATATACTTAGGACGTTTACCATCATTCTTATTGAAACCAATACATACAAAACCACCTTTAGGTGCTGTAACTTTGTACTTAATCTTAGGCATAGTCTTAATAGTTTGAATTATTAGGTTACCAGCTAAGATATTAGGGTCTGCAGATAAACCATAAGTACCCTCTTTAGGATTCAATCCTACAGCCCAACCTTTTTGTTTAATGCCGTTATTAGATCTAGGTTGACTAATAGAGAAGATACATTTAATCAACTTATTAAAGTCATCAGCTTTTTCTTGAGGAATCAAGTAAGAAGCTTCGCCAACTTTAGCATTAGATAATGGATTTGTAGTTCTATTGCTGAATGTATCAACTTTACTAGAACCAGAGATAGATTGGATACTTAACTTAGTAATACCTTCAGGTACGGTAAAGCTATAGCTACCAGGTGCAACGAATCTATGAGTAATTTCTTTAACTTCATTGATTTGCTTATTCTTCAATGTAGCTGTATCATAAGTGTAAATGAATGGTAAACCTTTATTTACACCACTAGCAATGTAGTGTTCACGAATGATATGATTAACGATAGCTTCTTGGCTGATATTAGGAACTTTATGTCCTTCGATATCAGATACTTTAGTATAGATATCCCACATCTTATCTACATCTTCTAAGTCTACGGAGTTAATGATAGTATCATAATCAGATCTGATATTCTTATAAGGTTCTAAGTCAGCTATTCTTGGTGTATAATCCATAATAACCGCATTGAATCTTGTTTGAGGATCTTCAGTAAGTCTAATAATATTATTAGCTGGAGTTACAATAGTATCAGCAGATACTTTCTTACCATTTACATACAAGAAGAATAACTTAGAGTTCATATTATGTCTAATATTCTTCTTATCCAAATAGATATAACCATACTCAGTAAGCTTAGGGTGTTGAACTTCTTCAGAAGTATAAGACTTATTAGTATTATTAGCTACGTATAGATACATGAATACTACATTCTTATCCTTAGGGAGAGCATCATCAAAATCAACTAAGGATAATCTATTACGTTTCTCATCAATAGTATATCTAGATGGATCTAGGTATACATTATCAACGAATACTAAACACTTATTCCCTTGCTCAAAGTAGTTATCGAATGGTAATACGATATCAAAGTCCATTTGGTTTTCCATAGTGGACTTAGTAATACCTATATCCTTTTCGACTACAGCATATTTGGAATCAATCAATGTAAATAAGACTTCTCTACCAGCTATGGTTTTGATATTATCATTGATAAACTTAATATAACCAGTAGCATTATTGATAGTATAGTTAGAAGAGTCTATAAATGTACTACCAATAGTAACAAAGAAGTTATGATCATACAATAGAGTTTCTTCAAATGGGATCTTAATATCTCTTTGACCATCGGTAGCAATAGTTGTAGCCTTGCTAGTAAAGATACCATACTTGGAAGTGTCTACCATATCACCGATAGAACCAGTTACATCATCAATTGGTTGACAGTATACAAAGATAAAGTCAATTTCACGACCATAAGGAATCTTATCATCATCACCTAAGAATCGTAAATCATCACCATCGATTACATAACGACGTTTATCTACAAGAGTATCACCAATAACTAAGAAGAACTTATTATCTCGTTTATTATAGTCATGGAATACTTCAGGTAACTTGAAGACTTGTTGATTATCTTTAGTTGCTCTAATAGTGATAGTATGATTCTTAACACTAACCTTATTACCAACCATAAAGTTGAATACTAATTCTTGACCAATGTCTAAACCATATGGAGAAGTCAATGTCATAGTATTAGTATCAGGGTCTACTATATAATCATCAGTATCCAAGAAGATACCATTACGGATAACGAAGAACTCATTGCCATCTTTGAAGTAATCAGCATAAGGCACTGGTACAGTAAACTTAGTTTGGTTTTCAATATTAGCAGTTACACGTACAGCACTAGCATCTAGAGTATACTTGTTTGTAGGGTATACGAATACGAATACCATAGCAGTATTAGGGTCTAGATGTAAGTCATTATTACGGAATCTAATAGTACGACCACCATCTTCAATAGTATAACGAGATGGGTTTACATACAAGCCTCTATAGGATACAAAGAAGAAACCATTATAACCCTCATATGGATAAGGGATATCATAGTAGATATCATCTACAGATTCAGCATAAGTGAATCTAGCATCTACAGTTAAGATATCTTCTTCTTTAACACCACCAAATGTATCTACATCTAATGCTTTATTAAAGATGAATACAAATGTCAATTCACGACCTAGTGGGAGATAATCACTAGGGTCTTTCATGATAATCTTATTACCAATTACATCATATCTAGATTGCTCTAAGATTACGCTACCACGCATTACAAAGAAACTATTCTTATCATTTAAGAAGCTCTTTGTAGGGAATGGGATAGTAAAGATAGGTTGATTATTAATAGTAGCTTTGACATGAGTAACTTGTGCTGTATTATTAGTACCAATGTCTACATAGGTCAAAGCATCTGGGATATAGAAGATTTCTACTCTATCACCAGGGTATGCCATAATACGTGTATGGATTACAGGTCTAACGACAGAGTTGTCTGGTTCTTCGAATAAGAAACGATACATATCTTTAGATAGCATACGTCCATTATGGAATACCAAGTATCTATCTGGGTCTTTACAAGTTACAAAGTCCTTAGTTAGATAGAACGTACAACGTTTAAAGTTTACTGGTGGATAATAAGCATATCTGAATTGGCGTTTAGATGCCATATAGATATCTTTGCCATACCAGTTAGCATCAGTAAAGCTAATAGTCTTAGCTTCTTTATCGATTGTAAATGGTGCATCGAATAAAGAATCTTTAGTAAACTCAAGACAATCGTAATAGATATGATTGTCCGTATAGTTAGCGAATACAATTAAGTCCTCATAAGGTATAGTAGTATTCTCAATATTGTCAGTATTGTATACTTGAACCTTGAGGAAGTTATTATTAACTCTAGAGAATCTTACAATCTCAAAAGTATCATACTCTTGGATATCATCATACTCTTCTTGAGTTAATTGTAATTGGAATTCACTACCAATATATTTGATACGGTTATATAAATCCCATAACTCACCATTACGATGAATCATAACGAATGTTTCAGTACGGTCATGTAGACCACGTGGCATTCTAAAGATTAAGTCTGCACCAATATAAGATTTGAATTGGTCACCACTATAAGAGTCACTATAGATATTAGATAGCTTTTCATATAGCTCATCAAAGAATGCACCATTATAACGGGAGATATATCTAATACCATGCAAGAAGTTATCATTATACTCAGTATCGTTACGATATTCATAGTCAAAGTCTTTTTGCATTGTATGTAAATCTAAACCCTTGATAGTATTATCTACCAATGCAGATTTCATAATATCATCATTAGGTGGTCTAACGATATTAGATTGGTTATCATTAACTACTGCTCTATAGAAGTACTTCATAACTAAGTCTTTATCTATAGGAGAACCATCATTGACTGATACTAAGTTAAGATTCTTGACATCAGGCTTAATAGTAGGGTTTAGTTTACCCTCGGTGAAACAGATGAAGTTCTTATCAGTAGACTTATGGCGTTTATCTACTAAGATATCTAAATTCTCAATAGATGCGCCAGCTAAGTTAGACCATTGTTTAGAGATAAGATTAATACGTTCAGTATTAACTGAGATTACATTAGCACCATAGTCTAACGCTAAGCCATTATCACCAAATCTGAAGATAACTGATTCTTTGTAAGGAATATTACGTTTTTCAGAATAACTTACATTGAATGGGATATTGATGATTTGTACATCATCAATATGAATAGGGTCAATACCCACTTTATTATTTATATAGAGATATGTATATCGTTGATCTCTAACTAGTGTAATATCGGACCATTTGATGAATAAGCCATTAACGAATACTAATGATGGATTAACCAACTTTTCATCAACTGCATCTTTAAAGTTCTTAGTATATACTAGTTTCTTTTTAGATGGTCTGTCTGTAATAAATCGTAAGCCGTTGACTTTAAGTACGTATTTCTCTTTACCAAATACATACTTATGTCTACCCTCTTCTAGATAGTATTGAGATACAGACCAAGAGATATCTAATAACTCAGGAATCATACCAGCTTGAATAGATTCAATATTCTTTACTGTATAATTCCTGAGTAAATCTACATGCTCTACAATATTAATCTCATTGTGATTATGTCGCATGTATTATCCTCCGATTAGATTACTTTTTTCAAAATATCATTACAGTATGCTACCATTGCATTACCAGCCACTTTTTCAATAGCGGATTGGTTATTCAAGAAGCAACCAACGTAAGCATCAGTAAGCATAGCACTGAATGCTGGGAAGTATTCTAATGCAAACATAGTTCCTGGTGTATATAGTTTAATCCATGTAGCCAAGAATGGCTGTAATTCCAACTCTTTAAGCTTAAGAATGTCATTACAAGTATGCATGAAGTAATCAATATTAGCAAAAGATGTCACTTCAAGATAAGCTACAAGAAGTTCTTTCTCACGTTCAGTGATATTAGCAATCTTCTTAGCTAAGTTTACGTTATTACTAAACTTAGATTTCTTATATACAGTATTAAGGAAGTATAAAGCAGATAAGAATAAGCAACGGTTACGTAGACCGTTGATATTATTAATCTTGAATAGGTAATTGATTACGTTAGTAAATAGATTAGCGAATGCATGTGCGGCATCTTCGATAGTACTAGTACCAGTAATCTTATCTAAATGATAAGCATGGATAGTAGCAGCATAAATAAGATTAGCAATCAATACACTAATATTATGACAAACGTATTTACCAGTCTCATCTAATTCAATAAGACCATATACGTCAATATAGATTGCATATTTATTACGATCACCTTTAAGGTCTCTAGCCATGAATACTTTCATCATTCTAGGCATAGGTTTCTTACCAATAACTAATTTAAGCCCTTTGAAGTTTAAGAACTCAACTAAGTTACTAGATAACTTTTGTTGCTTACGAACTTCATAAGCGATATCTTCAAATTCTTTAGAAGATATATCAATCACTTTACCAGCATTAATGAATTCGATCATTTCTTTTTCGAATTCTTGTTTGTGTTGCTGGAAAAGGAAAGTAGTATTCAATGTTTTAATTTCTTGTGCCATGAATAGTAGCTCCTCCGTTGAAAAATAAGAGATTTTACTAATATGTTTCCCTAGGCTATTTATATCGAGTCAGGGTTATATGCCCCTATGTCACAGTGTGACATAAAGGCATATAGGAATTGGTAGTATATATTTATTATAGGAGAAATTTTAAACGCATTGAACTAAACAAGATATATTAGTCGTCGCATTTACTAATAAGTTATGATTGTAAAAGTTTAATTTAACTAGATTGTCAACTATATATTATAGAAATGGAGGTGTTTAATAATGCTAGTAGATTTGTCTTTAGACCATGTATCTCATGTGTCTAAATATACAGAAGAAAGTGAGGCTAAAAGAGTAACAGAAATACTTTCCTATATCAGCGAAGAATCTTTGATGTATTGGGCTAATAGCTTAGGCTTTAAAGGTATAAGCTATAAGAAAGAACTATCAAGATATGCTATTATAGGAACCAAAGTCCACTCAGAGATAGAAAGATTCTTATCCGGAGATAGGGACTTAAACACTATTAATCCTGATGACTATACTCAAGCTGGATTCTATGCTTTCATATCTTGGTATGATGAGCAAGTGAATAAGTTTGGTAAGACTATTGAAATCTTGGGATTAGAGCAATCCTTTGAGGGCAAGTACTTCAAAGGAACTATTGATTGTATCATGAGAGTTGATGGGTTATTATACCTAGTAGACTTCAAGACATCTAACCATATAGGGTACAAATACTTTATGCAGTTAGCTGCTTATGAATACTTATGGTCTAAAGCTGGTAATGAACCAATATTTGGATTTATGATTATTCAGTTAAACAGAGATAATCCTGCTAAGTATGCTACTTATACACTAGATGCTATTGATGGTGGTAATACCTATCTATATAATCTTCTTCAAGATACTTTCTTTAAACTAACGCAAGTTGCTTTTAATGTAGATGAATTGAAGGGAGTTTACAAATAATGGCAAACAACAACACATATCTTTTGGATTTGATGATTAAACGTGCAGATTTAGAAGATAGATTCGAAGAAAATACAAATTTCCTTAAGTTACCATTATTATGGTGGAAACTTAAGAGAATGGATTCCAAAATTTACAAGTTCTGTAGTGATGCATTGATGATAGATGTATTAGATAATGTAGCAGAAGTTTGTAAAGTTATTGGAAACGGAACTAAGCTGTATAATAATATGAATATAGATATAAAATTAGAAGGAACCCGTCTAGCTATCACTAGATACTACATAGGAAGACGTATGTTTGGCTCCATCACTACATCTAAAGTTGAATATAATACAGCTAATGCAGACAGTATCAAATATATCATTTCTAGAGAATCTATAAATGAAACAACTGAAAATACAGAAATCAAATATGAATATGACGATGATGATGATTTCACTAATCATGGTATTCGCACTCTCATTAATGAATTCTGTACTAAGTTAATTTCTCCAGATGAAAATTAATTAAGGTGAATTATGGAAGACAACTACAAGCATTATTTTGACCTCACCGTAGCTCTTACATCATTAGACTTAATTAAAACTGAGTATGATAAATTACCATGGTATAAAAAAATATTCCGTGGAAAGAAATACGACAAAGAAGTATCAAATCTACATGATAAGATATGGGATTGTGTAAATAAGTTATACAATCAACCATTCGTATCTGCTACATTGATACTATATCTTGAATGCACATACATCATACCACTTAAATATAGCGGTATAGTTAGACGATCTAAACATAAGAAAGACTTTGATATGTTTTACATAAATAGAGTCAAGTTAGAGTCTGCTATTGAGATATATGCGGCAAAGACTATATCTCAATATATAGAACGTAACGTTAGTATTACATTTGGACCACTCACCTATCATTCTAAACAATTGACGGTTGGGGAAGTCCAATATACTGTACGTTCATTGACATCATTAGATTATACTGAAACAGAGTACTTCTCTTGTGATTTATTAGACTTTGAGAATACATTGAAGACTGATATAAAAGAGCGTGAGAAATTTATTTTAGATGCTATTAACTTAGCACTTACGGATACCGTAGAACTATTGCTAAAACATGGTCTATCTGGTGAACCGTTATTATATTAAGAAATACGAGGTATAAAAATGGAAAACAAGAAGCGCATTACAGAAGAAGATCTTTTTAAAGATTTGAATTTAGACATGGCTGATTTATTTACAGTTAATGATGTCTTTAAAGAATTGACATCAACACGATATGGTTTCTATCATGTAGCAACCATACTATGTGCTGGTATTCATGGTTTATTAACCACATCATACATCATTAAAGACCTAGAAGCATTCACTTTGGATTCTTATCGCAATATGAAATACCATTTCGAAGATGATGATGGTACTTTCGGTGCGGCTATGGCAGTAAATGCTAAGACAGGTGAAGAAGTAGACTTTGCATTAGGATTTCTTAATGTAGATGACTATGATATTAAAGAGTTCTTGCTTAAAGAAGACCTAGAAGAGTATCTTGAACGTAAAGAGTCTACTGGTTGTTCTTTAAGTGAAGCTATTGGTACTGATGTATTACTAATAAACATTCGTTTTGCACATAAACGTATTGTGGCTATGTTTGATAGCCGTAATGAACGTCTAATCTTATTAGGTGAGAAAGAGAACCATGAATTAGACGTATTAAATCCTAAAGATGAACATAAGCTATACTATGCTATCATGTCATCTATTCTATCTATCTTTGTTTATATGGATATGGAAGATTCTAAGTATAGAGTCTACGATAAAGATAGTGCATTTAAACGTCTTGATGAACTTATCACTACATGCGATGATGATGAAGTAAAAGCACTATTTGGTAAGTTCTTCTTAGAAGAAGTTACTAGAAAAGATAGTGCATCTAACTATGCACAAGTATTAATGGCTTTACGTGAAGCTGCTATGGAAGGTAGTAATACACCTGAGTTCCCAGATCCAGCTGATAAAGATAAACTAAACTAACTTAGTAGTAATGACTTAAGGAGGTAATAATATGGAAAGACAATTGTTATATCCTGTAACTGAAGATATTAAACAATTGGCATTAGATATCTTACATAAGATGAAAATCACTCAATTGTATGAAGCTAATGCTTATTCATTTGAAACACCTTATGGTGTATTTAATGCTACAGCACAAGAAGATAATGGGTACTTATACGTACGCACTTCATGTGAACGTGTTGACCATGTAGTATCTTGGTATAGTGCTGAACGTGAACGTTATACACAAGAAGACTTAGAAATCTTATTCATTGCTATGGGTAAGATTTATGCGAAAGGATTCTAGTATGAATATAGATCAATTCGTAATGGACTCTGAAGAATTAATTAAAAGTCTATATAAATCAACACAAGATTTAGATGGTTTAATTACAGAAGAAGAGCCTAAAGCTATGGTTAATGGGGAACCAGTATATGATGGAGACGGATATTTCTATAGTATCAATGGTGATACTAAGGGCTTTGCCGAATTATACGCTCTACTAACAAAGGTAGACCCTAATGACATTGTTTTCTATATGATTAGGCATCAACATTTGTCAGATAGATTCTTAGATTTTGATATGAATGATAAATTCAAAGTTAGAGTCTATGCTGATACATTGCTAGAACGTTTAACTATCAGATTTACTGATAAAGCTGGTCAAACACAAACAATGACATTCAATACTAAGTACGTAATAGACTTGTATACAGAAGAGCTTAAACAGTTATTCTATTCAGCTATTACTTGTGCTCTATTAATCTACTATGCTAATCAATATGTCGAGGTGACCGATGATGGATTACAATAAACTGCTTCTTGATGCTGCAAAACAAATTACTTCTGTTACCAAGAAGTCTTCTAATGAGATTGCTAACTCTTTTGAACGATTCATCAATGAGAATGTACCAGAAGAGCTTATATTCGAATCACCAAAGATTTGCATGGCTTATATTGATAGATTGAATTTTAAGAATAATGACACTTATCAAGCATTCAGAAACTCTGTATGCTATAAAGATGTCTTATCTGCTGTCAATGGTATTCATATACCTATCAGTACAAAAACTATCACACAATATGAAGTTGATTATATCTTACGTAACCCTTACGTATACAAGGATGATCAAGATATTATTGATTACATGGTGCAATACCTAGAGACTATTAATATGGAACTTGATGAGTATCTTAGATTCATTAAGTTCTTAATTATAGCCAATCTAGGATTCTTTAGATGTAAGCTAGATGTAATGGCTATTGAACCAGCTACTGATATGAGTCAATTACCATTATATACGGCTTTAGGTATCTTAGTATCTGACTCAGCATTACATGAAAAATTCTTATTCAATAACCCAATGGAGATGAAACAAGCTTTCGACAAAGTTGTTGAATTAGGTATAGCTGGTCAGTACATCATAGATACTGTAATTAAGGAGATGAATAAATATGACCAACGATAGTAAAGATCTTTGTATCAATGTATTGGAGATCATGTTTGACTATGTCTCTGATTACACTCATAAAGTTCCAGGTATGGATAAGAAAGATGAGAATGGAAATAACGTTCATCTTTTAGATATCATGAAAATCCATAACGTAGAATTGTAAGTATGCTTTTCAAAGAAAGGATATCTATATGGCAAAGAAAAGATATTCTAATGTAAAAGTATCCGACAACTTAAAAGCTATCTCTGGCGATAACGAATATGGTAATCTCATACTTCATAAGAAGTATGGGATTATCCCATATATTAAGTTTACAAGATACTTAAGTAAACTAAGAAAGCATTCTCCATCTTATAAAGAACTTAGAGCTATGGCTAGTTTTATTAGAGTAGCTAAGTTAATCTTCTTCTATACACCTGGTGATAAATTAGATAGATCTGATATGGGTTTATCTGGATATAGATTAGATGCACATTTCAAAGATGATGATGTAATCATATCTTACTTTCCTAAACCACATATTAAGATTACTATCACTCTATCATATCTTGAAGATATCAATATTAGAATCTACAACTATGATGAAGAGAAAGAGCAGACTAATGTATCATTCTCTGATGGTAATGCTAGTATAGAATGTCTAGAAGATGAGCAAATGTTTATTAATATCATTCGCCCATTAATGGATGGATTTTGTGAAGTATTAGAATACTATTACAACGAAAAAACGGAATAGGGTCACTGGCCCTATTCCTATTATTTTTTGTCTAAATAGGCATTTATAGAGAGTCTTTCACGTAGAAAATTATTACACACACAACGTACTAATACAAGACAAATTAAGCTTAGTACGAGGTGGTGAAAACCAATGAAAGACAGTAATTTATTTATAGAAGCACATATATCAGATATACACTTTGGGGTAATAAACCCAGAGATAACTTATAAGATTCTTAGTGAGCAATTCACTAATGTAATAGCAAATATAGACGATTTAGATTTGGTATCTATCAATGGTGATTTATTTCATCATAAGTTTATGGGTAACTCAGATGCTATCTTCTATGCATTGAAATTTGTAGATGAATTAGTAGCAGTATGTCGTAATAAGGGATGTACTTTGTTCATCTTACACGGTACACCATCTCATGATGCTAATCAAACTAAGCTATTCTATCAATATATGAACGATAATACCGTAGACGTTAGAGTCATAGAGACTATACGGTTTGAATATGTAAATGGTAAGAAGATTCTTTGTATTCCTGAGATACCTGGGTTAGGTAAAGAATATTATGAGAATATATTATATACTGAGACATACGATTCTGTATGTGCACACGGAACTATCCGTGGAGCTATTTATGGGAGAAATGCAGAAGATTTAGATGCACCATCCCCAGTATTTAGTATGAATAACTTTATTTTATCTAATGGACCAGTAATTGCTGGTCATGTTCATGTACCAGGTTGCTATGAAAGAGACTGGTACTATTGTGGTTCACCGATTCGATGGAATTTTGGTGAAGAACAGCCTAAGGGCTTTATAATTTTAGTCCATAATACTTACACAAGACAGTATTATGTGAAATATATGAACATTGAGTCATTTAGATATGATACCATCAATATAGATGATATGATAGCTAGTGATCCAGTAACCATTTACAACTATTTGATGGACCTAAAAGCTCAGGGTATTGACAATATCCGTATTGAGCTTACAGCAGACCATCCAAATATTAATATACTTAGAGACAAGTTTAGAAATGACGGCTCGATTAAATTCAAATGTGATTTCAAGAATGATATCATAAGACAACAAGCCAACGAAGTCTCAGAAAAATTTAAAGAGTATGACTATATTACTGATAAGAATCTATCAGAGTATGAGATACTCACTAGATACATCAATAATAATAAAGGTTATACTTTTATAACTACAGACCAATTGATCGATTTGTTAAAAGAGTAAAGTGAGGTAAGATTAATGGCTAGAGGTAATGAATTAAACAATAAATTCATGATTGAATGGCCTAATCTGGTTATATACGTTAGGTATGTATTCCAAACGCTATACAGACAAGACAATAGAGAAATCTTAGCTACGTTGTTAAAGCTTATGAATAAGATGGATCCTGAAAAGGTTTATGATATCAAGACTCAAGAAAAGCATATAAACGTATTTAAGTTTCTCAAGGCTTTATTAGAAAGAAGACTTAATGGTAATAAAGATAAAGATCTTCTTATTGAAGTATGTACAGATGGTCTAATCAAGAAACACTTACCATTAAATCAAATAGATAACCCATTGAATAGTAGTGACTTTGCAGTTATAGAGCAACGTATCTATTCTGACTATGAAAACTATTCAGTTATCACATACATGGCACAAGCCCATGATAAATTCATTGAGTTGACTACAGCTGGTAGCCAACTAGAACGTGAAGCAGTATTAAAAGATATGCGTTTTAGATTGCGTGATATCGGTACGACTTTACGTCAAACTGCTAATACGGCAACAGGGTCAGAGACATTCTCATTGACAGATTCTGATGTATTCATTAGAACTATGAGCAATGTATATGACCGTTTGCATAACCCATCTACTAAGCTTAAGACTGGTATGCAAGCATTCAATAATATCATTTCTGGTGGTTTCGAGAATGGACGTATCTATCTATTATTCGGTCTACCAGGTGAGGGTAAATCAATGACAATGCTTAACTTAGCATTGCAATTGAAGAAATTCAACAAGGAGTATCAGCCTAAGGATCCAACTAAAAAACCATGTATCGTATATCTTACAATGGAAAACTCTCTTGAAGAAACCATTGAACGTGCGCATGGTATCCTAGTAGCTAAAGACTTTGATAGAAGATTATCATTAGAGCAAATGACAGAGCAATTTAAGAATAGTGGCTTTGCAGTAACTGATGATGACCCTATCGATATCGTTATTAAGTATATCCCAGCTAATACTGTAGATACAGACTATGTATATGCATTGTATGATGAGCTAGCTGATAGTAATAAAGAAGTCATTTGTATGGTACAAGACTATATCAAACGTATTAAATGTAGAGACTTTGATATTCTTGGTAAAGACCCATACATGGCATTAGGTTCTGTAGTTGATGAGTTTAAACAATTCGCTATAGACAAAGATATTCCAGTAATAACTGCATCACAGTTGAACCGTGAAGCAGCTAAAGCTATCGATGAGGGACGTAAGATTAGTCGTAATAACTTGGTAGAATGTGTCGGTCGTAATAATATCGGTGAGTCTATCAAGATTCTAGAAAATATCGATAGTGGTATTATCATTATTCCAGAGAAAGATGCCGCAGATAATCCTTATATGGGCTTCTCTCTCATTAAGAGTCGTTATGGTACTAATGCACCTAAGAGATTCTATCATCCATTCAATCCAGAGAAACCAGTAGAGTTGCTCTGTGATGAGGGATGTACAACACCAGTTCATAGATTGACTATGACTGACTTATCACTAGCAGCTCAAAATGCTGATTCTGTAAGAAATACTAAACCAGAAGAGGTTAAGAGTGCCGAAAGTGAATTACGTTCTACTGACCCTAAGATTCCTGTTAAAGAAGAACCAACAGAGGAACCTAAAGAGTTAGATAAAGAACAAGCTAGATTAGAACGTCAAAAGAAAAAGATGACACCAGAGTATTCTGGTACATTACCTAGTGGTACTAAAGCTATTGCTCGAGGAGTTAATCCATTTGCTATAGCTAAACTAGAAATGACAGTTGACAAGTTCAATCAAGATAAGATTAATGGATTCAAGAAGTCTGAGTATACTGATCGTTCATTAGATATGATCAAGTATAACTTAGAGATTCCTGTTAATGCATTAGACTCTGATATATGTCCATATATCCCACCAGAAGAATTTGATGAAGTGGTATATGTACGTAAGGGTAGAGCTAATGAGGCTTTAGGTAAAGCACAAGCTAAAGAATATTTGAATCTTATTAAGAAATGGGCACCACGACAAGGTGAGTTTAAATCTCCATCTATGTTTGTGGCATTACCAAATCAAAGTATATTATCCGTAGGGTACTTTGCTGAGCAACACGGTATGAAAGATAAAATCAAACCAATGTTTAGAAGCACAGAACCAATCCCTATGTTTATAGAAGAACCAAAGTATGATATTGGATAAAAAACACAGAAGAGTACACTGTACTCTTCCGTGGATAGTTTATTCAATACCATGTGAATAGTTATAAGAATCTATATACTTCTTATTTGAAGCATAGACATACGAAAGTAAATTAAGTAGTTCTTTCTTCGGAATTAGGTATATAGTTCTCTTAGTAAAGTCTTTAATACTATATAAGCCATTGATAGCTAGTATGATATAGTGGAATTCACTATTACCATATATATCATTAGCTAAGAGCTTTGGTTTATACTTGTATTTACGAAACTCTTCATCAGTTAAGGTTATCTTATAAGCTTCTCTTTTGAAGTCATCAAGATAATCTGTAGTGATTAAGTTTCTAAAAGGGATTTCCAATGATCCCTGGGTAGATGCTCTTCGGTAATATGAATAAGCATGAAAGTCTGAGTTATTTACTGGTTTCATACCAATAAATTCTTGGATACTACTTATCTCTGTAGGCATCGTAATCCCTCCCTATAACAATTGGTTTAGTAATATCACCACTAGGGAAACCGATTATAAATCTAGTCCCAGGTGGGATATACTTATATGGATATTGTCTAGCAACTTCTTTAGGCATTTCCACTAATATATTAGACCCAACCTGAATCTTACCACCTTTGATAGGTTCTTTATTGATAAGATTTGATGGTTGTACGTTTATAGATTGCTTTGTGTTAGACTTAAGATTCATAGGATTCAATGAAGGTAAATAGAAAGTTTGAAATCCTGGCTTATATTTATCACAAGGTGACGTTAAGATGCCGATTTCGGTGTGTTGGAAGTCGGTATTTGTGTTATATTCATTCATGTCGTAAATCCTCCTGATTACAATACTGTTTCAGAGGTAGAAAGGTACTCTTATGGGAAGCATGTTTGTTAGTGTTCCAAAGTTTCCAACTTATACGAGACAAGAGTTTGAGAAAGATGTATTCTATACTTGTGGTTTAGTATACAATCCAGCTAAGTCTCTACAGATTATGTTTGAAACTGATGTAGGACAGTTAATTCCTGTATTTATTAAAGGTAGACCATTATGTTTTGAGCAAGATGCTCAAGCATTGACTCTACAAAACCCAGTTATCTATGATCCATTGAATAATGTGGCTATTATGAAGACATTATTCGATATGTATCTAGATTTGGTCCAAGAGTCTCCTACGGTGGTTACTTATGCTAAAGTCAACCCTAAGAAGAGAGATATTAAGGGTCAAGTACAAATTGTAATGGATAATGGTGTAACTTATTCATCTGGTATCTACTACAATGACAGTCTTAAGTATATGGACTGTATAAATTATTTATGCGGATATGATACTTCCAATTTGAAAGATATAGACTTTACTCAAGCTGAAATGGAAGCTATCAAAGAACGCAGTAGAGCTAAGAGAGGGTAGCAAAGATGAAACAAACTCTAGAGACTCAACAAAAGTTGAATAAATATATTATGTATGCAGTATTTACTGGATTAGCAATTATTACTGCTATAACTATAGCTGGTGCAGTATTTGGTATATTCAGAAGCCATGATAATGGTAGAACTGCACAAATCAGACCTATATTGGAAGAGCATATTCCACCTGTTGGTGGACAAGTAGCAGTAACTTATGATTACCCAACAAGCGATGCTATTAATCAAATGATAGCTCAAGGGTATACTGTAGAGTCTATTGTTTACGATAATCTTAAAGACCAAGCTATTGTAGTATATAAACGGGTGAAGTAAAATGAAAAAATTTGTGTTTTTAGTGATGATTATGATTTCTCTAGTTTCAGTTACAGGTTGTGCTACAAGTTTTAGTTCAACTCATGATAGAGCGGTTGATCTTAATGAAAAAGCATTAAAAGATTTAGACCCAGCTATAAATGATACTGTTGTGGTTTCTTATAGTTATGATGATGAAGTAAATCATGGTATAGCTGATATGAAGGAACGTGGATTCAAAATCAAAGGTGTAACTACACGTAGCACTAGTTATGATGGAAGAACTGTAGTTGTTTATACACGGGTACAATAATATGAGAACTTTAATGATTATAACTCTCACAGCGCTTGCATTCTTCATTGCAAGCTGTGGGGTAGATACTAGAAGTGGTGCAGAAAAAGCACCTGAAGTAGCCAATATGGTTAATAATCAAGCATTAGAAAGATCTACACCAGATATTGGTGGTATTAAGTTAGTCAAATATAGCCCATCATTTGCTAATGAGGGTATATCTGATATGGAATCTCGTGGCTATAAGGTAAAGCAGATAACTGAAGCATCAGCTACGTTATTCCAATCACCATCAACTACTGTGATGTATGAAAGGATAAAATAATATGGGTAAGAAAACGTTTATTGGTTGTATTATAGCTATTATTCTTATTGCTATTGGCTCTTATGTATATTATCATACTGATTTAGTAAGACAAGAGCCATCAGACCAAAAGTTTAATGTAGCTGTAGAGCAAAACAACCAATCTCTTAAAGAATATACACCATCTGTAGGAGATACTAAGTCTATGCTTTATAAGACTAAGTATGCTACATATGGTATTGATAATATGACAGCTCGTGGTTATCAATTACTTACTGTATATACAGATGATCGTCATTACGAAACCTTTGTGGTATATAAGAGGGTGAGATAATGAAGTTCCTATTAAACCCAGGACAGCAGGCAGTCGTTGACGCTGCTGTCGACTGGTTTAATAATAGTTCCGAATTAGTATTCCAATATACTGGTGCCGCTGGTACTGGTAAGACTGTTGTGCTATTCGAGATTATTAACCGTTTGGGTCTATCTATAGATGAGCTACTTCCTATGAGCTTTACTGGTACAGCTGCTATAGTTATGCGTAATCGTGGTTTATTCACAGCTAAGACTATACATGCATCTATCTATGAACCTGTAGAGCAAATCCAATATGATGGATTAGGAAGACCTATTATGGATCCATACTTTAACAAACCTAAAGTTATAACTAAGTTTGTTAAACGTGAGCAATTAGAGGGTGTCAAGCTTATCTTAATTGATGAAGCATCTATGACACCTAAGTCTATGGTTAAAGACATTGAATCTTTCGGTATTAAGATTATAGCCTGTGGTGATTTGAATCAGTTACCTCCTGTAGCTGATGAACCAGGCTACTTAGTAGACGGTAAGGTTCATTTTTTAACAGATATCATGCGTCAAGGAGAGAACTCTGGTATCATCTATCTAGCAGATAGAGCCATCAAAGGGCTTCCTATACATTATGGGACTTATAATAATGCTGTAGTTATCGATGAGGATATGCTCACTGATGACTTCTTAATACAGTCCCCTATAATATTGACATGTAAGAATGCTACAAGAGAAACCATTAATGGTTATCTACGGGACTTACGTGGTGTAAAGTCTAAGTTACCTATGCATGGTGAACCAGTTATCTGTAGAAAGAATAACTGGAGTATAGAATGTGATGGTATTAACTTAGTTAATGGTCTACGTGGTACAGTAGAGAACTTCCCAGATGTATCTTCTCGTGGTAGTGAACGTAATATCTTCAAGATAGACTTTAGACAGGGCAGACTACTATTCAGAGATATCAAGTGCGACTATGATTATTTCAATGCAGACTATGATGATAAGAATAGACTACGTAATAGCCCTTACTCTCCAGGGAATAAGATTGAATTAGCATATGCTATTACCACACATCTATCCCAAGGGTCTCAGTATTATTCTGGTATCTTTATAGAAGAATGGTTACGTAAAGATATTATGCCTAATTTGATATATACTGGTATAACCAGATTCTCTGATTATATGATATACGTAAAACGCAAACCTAAGTTCTACTAGAATTATATATTATAGATATGGAAGGAGGCGTTACTATGCCATATAATAATAATATTAAAGGGGTCAGCGATAAGCCGATCCGATCCATGTTCGTTAAAGTTGAAGACGAACCAAAAGAAAAAGAGTATATTGATCCACAGGATAGAAAGTATACTCTATTTATTTATTTCATTGAGGGTTATGACCAAGAGAAGACATTTGAGTTCATTACAGGTCAAGATGTAGTACGTGAGTATGTAATTGCAAACGTAGATATCATTGACTTTGAAGAATCTCTTATCTCTAACTGGTCTATTAAACCTGAAGACCCAGTTAATGGATTTAGATCATTGAAAGATTTCATCTTATATCTAGAAGACTTAGGTGATGAAGATGGAAACTATATTTACAATGATGGATTTAGATTAGGTGACTACTTGGATAGTTTACATGAGATCCAAAACATGAGTGAAACTGAACGACAAAATTACGAGAACGCTGTTCATTTATCTCAACCAGGATCTAAACTACTTCAGGCAGTTACATCTTTAAATGAAGGGGAAGATATCTAATGTACAATCCTACAATTAATAATGACCCTAATTATAATATCACTGCCAATAGTGAAGCATATAAGATGGGTCAAGCAAGAGCTGAAGAGCATATAGCATTCTTCAGACAAAATAATCAACCTATAATGGTTCCAAGTTTCCCAACTGAACCAACTAGCGAAGCGGAAATCTATTTCCGTAGAGGCTATGAGGATAAGTTTAAAGAGGAAACTGGATTGTCTAATCAAATATTAACTGGTACTAAACCATTTGATGCTAGATTAGCTAAAGGTAAAAAAGGTAAGAAGCGCAAGAACTGTATTGACCGTGAAATCAATAACAATAAACAAAATAAGAACTTCTTACTATACTATGGTGATAAAGCCATTAAAGAATACACAAGATTAGCTAAGCAAATCATTAATGACTTTGCTCATGCTAATATTGATTGTAATATGTATGTAGAAGTATTCACTAATGAACGTTTTATAGACTCTCTATTACAAGCAGCTCATTTACAAGCATACTTCTATGGTAGAATCGTACAATATGCTGAGACATTCAAGCATAAATGTATGGAAACTGGGGAAGAGTTCAATTACTATGATGATGGTTTCTTGAATTACTTTAGAGCTTTAGCACGAATTAATCAATTAGTGTATGAAGCATTAGTACCATTCAGGGACTATCTCAAGCAAGGAGTTTTCCAACCAGAGCTTTTGAATCAAGTTCAAGAACGAATTTATCAAGAGCGGTTGGGTCTACATGCAAGGGACCCTTACGAAAAAATGCGTACTCGATAATGATTATACTCTATCTCATCATTTCTCTAAGAGAATAAAAGAAAGAGTAAATATCAAATCGAGAAAGAAACAAAAAACGTTTCTTAAAAGAGCATTTGAACGTGGTGTTACAATGGAGGAAACGAAAGGCAATTCCATATTGTATCACCACCTAAAACGGGTAGTAAGATACAACCCGGGCTGTAAAAGTGCTATCTATAACAGGTATATAATTGTCTCAACTAAGGACAATATGGGCGTAACTGTCTTGACTCTGCCGGATTGGATTCAAGACATTGTCGATCAATTTGTAAAAACTCTTAAGAGAAAAGGAGAATATACTAGTTATGGAAAAAACTGCAGTTAAACTAGTAAGAGATAAGCGAAAAGCTGTCAATAGTAATCATGATACTCCTGTCAGTGGTATGCTTGTCTATGGTGATAACAATCACAAATACAACCTAGGCTTCGTTCCAACTATTTGGGATGATACCAATGAAGTGCTTATTGTAGCACATCAAAATTCAGATCCATTAACTGATACTTACCGTGAGCCATTCCAGCTTACAGTAGTACCTTATGAAATGATTCAATATCTTCATATCAATATGGATTTACAAAATGCTCGTGCTATAATGAAAGAGTTTGGTTTTGAAGATAAGATTATTAATCTATTCTTGAATGAACAAGCTCCTACAACTGATATGTACGCATTCGGTGCTGTACGTAAAGGTGAGCTCGATGAAATCTACAAACTCAGAGAGGAACAAGAACGTCAAGCAGAAGCTGCTCTTATGCGTTTACGTAATGAACAACGTTCTCGTGGTATCGGTGTTCCTACTTATGATTTGGCTAATAATCCAAAAGACGTTCCGATGGCTGGTCCTCAAACAGCACCTAGTGCTCCAGTAGAGGATACAACTAGTGATAACGTTCCTGTAGTTCAATACAGATTGGATGATCCTTTATATGACCCTACAGCAGTACATAGTGTAACTCGGGATATTAATGATTCTTATCCATATCCTACACCACATGTACCTGACTTGACATACTTAGGGGTTCATGTAGATGAAACTAATACTGGTACAATCTTACCTGTAACACCAGTTCCTACACCAACACCTGTTACTCCACCTGTGAGTCCAACACCTGGTCATGGAACTAGTGGTGCAACAACTCCTGTAGCTCCTACACCTACTACTCCAAGTGGTACAGGAACTACACCTACACCAGTAACTCCTGGTAGCACTTCTGGTTCTGGTAGTACACATGTAACACCAGCACCTGTTACTCCAGGCGGTACTACTCCTACACCATCTCATGGTGCTAGTAGCGGTACAACACCTGTAGCTCCTGCTATTGGTACAACAGTTCCTGTTACACCTGGCACAGCTACACCAACTCCAACACCTGCACCTATAGTTGCCCCACCTAGTGTTCCAGTAACACCAGCAGCAACTCCTACTAATGGTTTAAGTGCAAATGGTGCTATCGATCTATTCGCTAAATTGAATAGAATTATTAGTGACAAATTAGCAGGTCACGCTGTTGCAACTACTGATTTTGATACTATCGTCCCTGATTATACAACTACAGCAAGTGATCAAATCTCCAAGCATGACTTTAATAGTTCCTTGGTAGCTTTGAACACAACTCTTGCTCATATTCATGGCGGTGCAGTACCAGCTATCAGTGTAACAGAAGATGCTAACCCAGTTGAATCTACAGTAGTAGATAACTTGATCGCTACAGTTAAAGCGATGGTATTATAATTACCACTATTGTAAAATAATTTAGATTTGTAAATTTTAAAATCTATGAAACAAATCTATAATTATATACTATATCTGTGTATAGGGAAATTCCCTATACACGGTATGGTACTCATACCCTATTTAAGTATTTGATTATAGGAGGAAACTAAAATGTATAATCAAAACCCTAATTACGGCGGCTTCGCTAATCCACAATTTTCTGCAGCTCAAGCTCCTGTAGGTAATTACGCACCTGTAACACCTACAGATCCAATGACACAAGCAGACCGTGAGTTATTGAAGCCTCAACAAAAAGCTTCTTTCTCTTTGGAAATTCCACCAGAAAAAGAAGCATGGGCAAAATGTCCACATAAAGACCACACTGGCTTCTTAACAGTAGCCGATGGTAAAGGTTGGGTACGATGCACACAATGTGGTGAACGTATTCCTACAACACCTTACAGTGACGAAGAAGTTCAAAATGCAGTACGCACTATGCGTCACATTTGGCAACAAATCAAATTGTTCAGCATTACATTGCCAGCTGAAATCAATACTGAATTCATGATGTCTTTGCCTATTGCTGAAAAATCTCTTGATTTGTATCATTTAGCATTCAAGAACTTTGATGATGTATCCCGTAGCATGGGTCGTGCACAATCTGTACAACAACCAACTCAAGCTGTTCGTCCAGATGCTTTCACTAGCTTCGACAATATCTTGAATGGTAATGTACAACCTGCATACGCTAACCCTTGGGGTGCACAAGCAAATCCTAACTTCTACAACATGGCCGCAAATGGTGGATACTACAATGCACAAACTATGAATGGTCAAATGCCTGTACAACCAATGCCTCAACAACAATTTGGTGGCATGCCTCAACAACAAGTACAAGCACCATTCGGTTATAGTGCACAACCACCTGTTCAAGGTCAACCAATGCCTCAACAAGGTCAACAACAAATGATGGGTGGACAAGCTTTCAATCCACAAGCACAACAAATGCAACAACCGGTATCAGCTGTACAACAATTGCAAAACCAACAAGCAATGGTAGCGAATGCTAACCCATTCAATGCTAATGCTTCTGTAGGTGCAACTGTTCCTGGTCCAGCTGTAGCAGCTCCACAAAAGGAAACTATTACAACTGATACAATTAGCTTAGGCTAATTTATAAATAAAGAAACCCCCATAGGAGTACATCTCCTATGGGGTATCTTTTATTTTTACTGAGGTGATAAATATGGCTAATGATTGTTATCAAAACGTAGCATTCTATTCTCCTGTCAAAGAGGAGATAGTAACGCTTAGAGATAAATTGATATCTCTATATAATGATAAGAAAATCTGGCTACCATATGTTCTTAAAGACTTAGGACTATGGGAAACAGAAGAAGACTTTGCTAAATTATCTGATGACTGTGAAGATGGGACTACATTACGTGGTGAAATGGTATGGCCACCAGATGATAATGAACTTTGGACTACCACTTTACCTAATGGTACTCTTGTATGGTATTTCCAAACAGAGTATTGCAATAAGTGGACATATATTACTACAGGGTTTAATATCCTGATAGACAAGATAGTTCCTAATAGTAGTATTAAGTTTGTCTATTATGCGGAAGAACCTGGCTTTAGTATATATGATAGTAATGACAAAGATCATATTATCTTTGATGATACAGTTAATGTAGACTTAAACTGGCGTAAAGAAGGTAAAGATAAACCAGAATACTTTAGTATGTGTGATAATATGTATTATCCACAGACTTATAAAGACGTACCTAAATACTTGAATCATGTAGTTAAATATGAATTCGGTATTAAAGACGCTAAACCATTTGTTCCATCAATGTTTTGTAAACCTGGTGAATCCATAGAAACAAGCTTTATGGAATATATTGAAGAAGAGCTTAGGGGTACCGTTGAATGGTGCAATATACAGCCTTTCAACTATGTAGACTGATTCAGAAAGCCCCAGTAATGGGGCTTTTACAATATGTATTTTTTAAACAAAGATTAACAGTTAAGTGAGAGGTGATAAAATGGCCAAAATAACAAAAGAAATGCAAGATAATATCGCCAATTATGGTGATGACTTTTTGACTCTCACTCCGACTGAGGGTGTACGGCAAAATATTGGTACTTACCTGGGTTATTCTGGTAACCGAGGATTTATTAATATGATTCGAGAAATCTTCCAGAACTCAGCCGATGAGCTGATGAAGAAAGATTCTCCATGTGATGAAATTTGGGTATACTATGATGAAAGAAATCACGAAGTTACCATACAAGATAACGGTCGTGGTATTCCATTTGATATCATGGTTACTGCATTTACTAGTCAGAATACGTCAACCAACTATGAAAAGAAACCAGGAGCATTCTCTTCTGGTCGACATGGTTTAGGTTCCAAAGCTACGAGTGCATGTAGTGAGCACTTTGTAGTTAAATCTTATCGTCTAGGTAAAGGGCAAGAGATGTCTTTATACTTAGGTGACCCTGAAACTGCCAAGGTTAAGTCTATCCCTAATAAGGATAACTACCAAGGTACAATCATTACATTTAACCCTATTCATACTATGCCAACTAAGAAACAAGGATATCATGGATACCAAGCTGGTAAAGTTATTATGGGTGATATCACTACAACATGGCAAGATGTATTAGACTTATTAGAGAGTCTAATACCTTTACTTGATATTGGTGCTAAAGTAAACTACTTTGGTACTGATGCTAATGGTAAATGCCATAAAGTACGTATTGTGAACGATAAAGGTATTGCTGGTATCTTAGATTCCTTAGCAACCAAACCTATGATTGCTCCAATACATATCTCCAAGCTTAAAGAAGATGGACAGATGAAAGCTGATATCTTATTTACTTTTGATAGTACAAAAGCAGATGATATCTTTGCTGGTTATGCAAACTTCTGTCCTACACCTAGCGGAACTCATATTAAGGGTTTCGTTGAAGGGCTTACCAAATTCTTTAGAGATTATATGAATAAATACTTCTTAGGTAAGAATTCAAAACTAAAGATTACAAATGCTGATATTCTCAGTGGACTATGCTGTGTAAACTCTGTATATCACTTATATCCAGAATTTACAGGACAAGCAAAGGAAATTATTTCTAATGAAGACCTAGTCCCTTTTGTTAAAGATATCACGATAGAAGGTTTAGACCAATGGGCTAAGACCTCTTCGTCGGATCTACAAAAACTTTGTAAATACTTTAAAGAAGTAGCAGAACTTCGTACGAAAAATGAAGCAGGACGTGTCCGTATTCAAGTTAAGAATGCTTCAGCTATTACTGGTCTTCCAGCTAAGTTTGTAAGACCTAAAGGTAAGAAGCATAACGAACTATTCATCGTGGAAGGTGACTCTGCTGCTGGTAATGCTCGTAATAGACGTGACAATGATTCTCAAGGTATCTTCCCTATTCGTGGTAAAATCATTAGTGCTTTAGCTAAGAAAAGAGAAGATGTACTTAAGAATGAAGAAGTTGCGGCTATTATTTCTATTATTGGTGCAGGTTATGGTAAAAACTTTGATATTAGTAAGTGTAACTGGGAACGTGTAGTAATCTGTACAGATGCTGACCCTGATGGTGCTCACATCCGTACATTGTTATTAGCGTTCTTCTTATTGTACATGGAACCATTAGTGTTAGATGGTCGTGTATATGCATCTGTACCACCATTATACGGTGGTAAGATTGATGGTAAGAACTTTAAGTACTTTACTGACCGTACAGAGTACAATGCATACTTACAGAAACAATTTTCAAAGAACCATAAAGTAACCTTACCTGGTAAGGTGAATTTTACCAATAATCAATTAATTAAGCTATTGAATTCTACAGAGTTCTATATCGAACGTTTAGAGTCTGCAGCGAATTCATTTGCCATCAATCCTTATTTATTAGAAGAAATTTTGTTATATGTAGGTAAGGGTCTATCATTCAGCCAATTCAAATCTAAGATTACTAAGAATCATAAGTATTTGGAATGCAAAAATGAAAAAGGTAGTTGGACTATTACTGGTCTATATGAAGATAATAAGTACCAAACTATATACATCAATGATCGCTTATTAAGCTTCTTTGAAACAATGCATTATAAGTTGGTAACTGATATCATCAATACACAACCTAGTCATTACATAGTCGATGGAGAAACTATGTCTTTATATGGCTTATTGAATAAGTTTAAAGAGTTAGCTCCAAAGAACATCACTCGATTCAAAGGTCTAGGTGAAATGAATGAAGACCAATTATATGATACCGTAATTGGTAAAGACAAAGAAAGGGTTCTCGAACAATATACAGTGGACGATATCAAATATGAAATTGCTAAGATTCGTGAAATCGAGTCTAGTAAGATGGACCTTATTGAGGGCTTAGATATCTCCAATTACATTTTCTAGGAGAACTATTATGATCATATACTATGCAGATACACAAGATGGGCGGTTAGCTGCCCATCTGATACTTCAGAATCCAGAAAAGGTTCTGATTGATGAAGAGAAAAGACTAGATCCTGATTATTGCTTACTAAATGATATTCAGGACTCTAGAGATATTAAGCTTTTACCATATACATTTAAACCTAATGCTACGATACTAGATAAGGCTAATGAAAATGAAGCTGTAATCTGTGTAGGCGTTGGGTTTAATATTAATGATAAAGTATCATTAACTAGATTTGATACATTAGTAAATAAAGCTCGTAGACTTGTGTTTATAGACTATTTACCAAAATCAAAACAATTGATAGACATGTATAAGGATAATGATAATATTGATTTTCATTACTATGAATATGAATGCTTATCTAGTATAGTCTGGTATATTATTATGGGTAAGAACGAAAGTATACCATTGATTAATGGTATCAATCAATATATCCATAAGTCCATTCCAGATATTAAAGCTATATATCAAAAAATGTATATCGCAACCTTATTTAGCGATCCTCAGGACGTTGTATGGGATAATCTCATGAATGAAACTGAAGATGAAGCTAAATATCGATATAAAACTATTGCATATGCTTATGATTATATGAAACAACGATTACAGATTGATATTGATCGTGGTGTATACTATTCATATATTGGAGACCTTAAGGTAAGATGTATGAGCATTCAAGATGCTGAGTATATACCATCATCTTTATATCATAAATCTTTAGTTACTATAAACTGGATATTCGATGGCGATAGCTATCTATATAAAGTTTATGCTGATTTTGATGATTTTAATTGCGGAGAATTTGCAGCTAAGTATAACGGTGTTGGAATGAAACACTATGGTGTGTTCAGATCGGATGACTTATTGCTATACCCGCATAGATCTCGGAGGAACTGATGGCGAGAAAATTCCACTTAGTGTCCACAGCACCTGAGGGCACAATACTACCAAAACGTTCAACTAAACATTCCGCTGGTTATGACTTCTTCTCTCCTGTAGACGCAGAAATCATACCAGGCGCAACTCTTAATATCCGTACAGATATTAAAGTTGAAATGAATGAAGATGAAGTACTGCTTATCTTACCACGCAGTAGTTATGGTTACAAATATCAAATGTCTTTAGTTACGACTGTTTCTGTAATTGATGCTGATTATTTTGACAATGAATCTAATGAAGGCAATATTGCTATCAAGATTAAGAATAATGGTACTGAGCCATTGTATCTTACAAAAAATGAAGCATTTGCTCAAGGCATCTTTGTTAAGTATTTGACTACAGACGATGATGATGTAACTGAAGTGCGTACTGGTGGTATTGGTAGCACTACTAAGAATTAATTGAAAGGTAAAGAAAATGAGAAACAATAACAAACCTAACCGTAAACCTGCAACTAAATTATTCGAACTTACTCTTCCTGTAACTTATAGTGGTAAACTATCCAATGAAGTAACTGATTGGTTAGTTGATACTTTAGAAACAGGTGAAATCTTTGATATGGTCGAAGTAAATGTATTCGGTAAACGTAACGTATTTACTCAAAACAAAGAAGCTCTTGGTTCTGTAATCGTTGGTTCTGTAAAAGAATCTGGTTTCAAAGATAATATGCTAAGTATTACTATTCTAACTGGTGAACGTAACTATGAAATTATTAAGAATATGAAACAAGCTGATGCATTTGTATTCGTACGTCCTAATAACAAAGGTGGTTACAAAATCACTAAGATTAATATTAACGAAATCCAATAGTCTATATAGCCACTATGGTAAATTAAGACCATAGTGGCTTCCTATTCATATCCCAATATGTCAAACTGGGAAACTAAAAATTTACCAAACGAAAAACATACATATAGACTGGAGGGATATACTTGGCACAAGAAATTAAAGTAAATACGCTAGATAAATTTAGAGAAGACCTGAAGCTATATGCTATTTATATAGCCAAGCACAGGTCTGTACCTGATTTCCGGGATGGTCTTAAAGACGTACAACGTAAGATTCTATATTCGATGTATGCAGACTTTCCACAAAATACAAATAGAACTTTTAAATCTGCAGGTATCGTTGGTGAGGTAATGAAATCTTATCATCCACATGGCGATAGTGCAATTTATCAATCTATTAAACCAATGGTTAACTGGTTCGAATGTAATGTACCGTTAATCAGAAAGCAAGGTAACTTTGGTAACTTCCAAGGTGATGGTCCAGCTGCTGCTCGTTATACAGAAGTAGCATTAGCTGACTTTGCTAAAGAAGCTTTACTAGATGAATTAGATGGTGTAAATGGTTCTCCAAATATCGTTGACTGGAGTCCGACATTTGATAATAGTAAAGTAGAACCTGACTTCTTACCTGCAAAGATTCCATTATTATTAATCAATGGTATCTTTGGTATTGCTGTAGGGTTTAGACCAGAAGTTCCACCACATAACTTAGGTGAGGTTATTGATGCAACTATTAAGCTATTAGATAATCCTAATGCTCACGTTGTATTGATTCCTGATCATAATATGCCATGTGATATTATCGAAACAGATTTCAAGAAGATTAGTAATAATGGTTTTGGGTCTTATCGTGTACGTGGTCATATTGATATTGGTACTTATGATAAGAAACCTGCATTATTCATTCATAGTGTACCTAACTCAGTATACTTAGGTACTATTACTGATAATATTGATACACTAGTATCTGAGGGTAAGTTACCACAAATCATTAATAGCTTTGAAAATCATACACCAACTAAGTTAGAGCATATCTTGGTATTGAAACCAGGGTCTGATCCTAACTTTGTTAGAGATACATTGTTTGCTAATACTAGTTTGGAATGCTCTTATCGGGTAAACTTACAAGTACAGTTTAATGGTAATATTCATAAGCTTACTTATAAGCAATATCTATTAGAGTTCTTACAATTTAGAAAGATTACTAAGCTACGTTTGTACTATAATCTTCTTCAAAGAGCTAAGACTAAGTTCCATGAACGTGAAGCATACATTACTCTATTAAAGTCTGGTGAAATTGACAAGATTATCAATATGATCAAGAAACGTAAAGACCGTGAAGATCAACCTATCATTGATTATCTTGTATCTAAGTTTAAGATTACTCCATTACAAGCTAAAACAATTATCAATACTCAAATCAAGAACTTATCTATGGGTAACTTGAATAGATATATTGAAGAGGCTAAAGAACTTAAAGCTAAGATGGAAGAATACTTAGTTAAGATTCATAGTGAAGAAGCTCTCAATGAAGAGATTCGTAATGAATTACTATATTTCAAGAAGAAGTATGGTGTTCCTAGACGTTGTAGAGTAATCTCTAAAGACGATATTAATAATATCCCTGAGGGTAAATTCAATATCATAGTTACTGAATCCAATAAGATCAAGAAGTATGGTGTAAATGAACCATTGAATCTTAACCGTGGTGAACCATGCTCAGCATTTATCTTGAATGCAGACAATAGAGATAATCTATTGATGTTTGATGGATTCGGTAGAGTATTCAGTATGCCTGTACATAAGATTCCATTAACAGGTAAAGGGCAAAACGGTACAGATGCATTATCTTTGAATAAGAAGATGACATCTATCGTTACTAATATCATTAGTGAATCTAAAGTAAAAGAATTAGCTAAGTCTAAAGCTTATACTATGGTAGTATTGACTCAAGCTGGTTATATCAAACGTCTTGAATTAGATGACTTCTGTTCTGTAGCATCTGGTGGACTTATCTATAGTAAGCTAGAGAATGGTGATAAAGTACAATCTATTCTTATCACTCAAAATGGTGATAACCAAATCATCACTTACTCACATAAGAAAGCATTACGATTCAAAGCTGATGATATTCCAGTATTGAAACGTGCTACTCGAGGAGTTAAGGCTATGAATACTACTGACAATGTCGATGGTATGTCAGTAGTCTTTGGTGGTTGTACTAATGCTATTGTAGTAACTCATAATGGCTATATCAATAAGATTGATATTAGTGCATTACCTATGTCTTCTAGAGCAAGAGCTGGTAATAACGTAATCAAGCTTGGTCGTGGTGATGCAATCAGAGACATCTTAATCGTAAGAGATACAGATGTAGTTATGATTGAATCGGCTACAGGTAAAGAAGATGTGGCAGTACGTGATATTCCATTAGGTTCTTCTATCTCCAAAGGTAATAGAGTTCCTAATCTTATCCGTGTAGTAAAAAGAATCTAATTGTTTTATAGGATGGGAGTAATATCCCATCCTATATTTTTATCGAGGTGATAAAATGAAACAGCAGAAAGTTATCAAAATATTGGATGATCTTGGTATCATTACAGTTACTGAAGATTCTACATATAACGATAAACGTGAATGTATATATGCTGATATCGATATACTATGCATAAAGTATCTTCTAAGTCTAGAGTTTGATGATCTAACCAATCTAACTAGTGTAAAATTAGCACCTAAAGCTAACGATCTAGTAGCACCAGCATTTATAGCTTCTACAGCCAATTCTACTAGAGTTATAAGCACTAGGGTGTTTAAAATCTTTCTATCTAAAGTTTTCAGTATTCTTGTAAAGCATAAGATTAAGTTACTTAGTAATAAAGAAAATAGGTTCTATAAACTATTCAACAGAAGAACTTATACTTTACATATTGATGATGGCACTGAACTAAACTGGGACGCCAGATCTAAGGATGGTAATTATGTCATATATGCCAACCAAGCTGGTTATGGTCAGCTCTTATATAATCTATATGAAATACCAAAACCTAATTCTGGTGATTGTTTTGGACAATCATTAGGCTCTTATGTATATTTAGATAGTCTTCTAGACGTTATAGTGGATGGTGATAAAAATGAAACAGCAAAATGTGATTGAAAAACTCGCTATTTATGGTATGCTAAGCCCAGATACTAAAAAAGAGCTAATGGATAATGTAAAAAGAGAAATTGGTGTAGGGGTTTACATTAGTGGTGTAGAATACGCTCTTACACTAAACTTTGATAGTGAGAAAAACCTAACAAAAGTAAAACTAACACCTCAGTTAGATAGAGATGATCCATCGTTTGCTATTAATGCTCATATTATGAATGGGGACTCTATAAGAACTGAAGCATTCTGCTATCTTATAACAGCAGCTCATGACATAGTATTGAAACATAAGCTATCTATAAGTAGTGATGAGAATAGACTATATAAGTATTACTTTAAGAATAAGGAATACACTCTATACCTAGATGGTAGTGTTGATTATGAATTTGGGTGGGAAGCTGTAAGTAGAGATGGTAAGTATTATGTATCTGCAAAACAAGTAGGATATGGTGAATATACATACCAGTTATACCTAAACAAAGGATTAGTACCTAGTCCTGATACTAGAGTCTATGAAGCAACTTTTATTGAATTAATTAATGTATTAACTCATGTACGTTATCTATATGAAGAAGCTAAAACAGATGTTAATGATAATGGTGATACTAATTTCTTAGAAGAGACTTTAGAATACTTAGATTATCTTAAGATATCTACTGACGATGTAATATGTGTTGTCTATGGTGATTCATATATGTCTTGGGATGTATTTGTTAAGAATGCAGACTTTAGATATGATAGTGGCTTCGGTAATGTAGAAATATCAGATAAGATCTTTATATATACTAGAGACTATATCATGTATAGACATGAGTATGATGGTTCAGAAGAATGGAAATCTGTAAAAACTCTAGACTCCATCATATCTAAGAAAACACAAATATCTAACGATACAGAAGTTGACTTTAGAGCTGATTAAGATTCAAATACAGGTACTGGAAATTCCAGTACCTGTTTATTTTTTCTCATCATACTCTCATTTAACCTAACACTAGTGTAATAGCAGTGACAGCTGTCTATTACACCCTTATCTGGATTTAACGGTAGCCAGATTTGGTTGTTACTTCTTATATACCGTATATTATACAGGTGCCAGTATCTTAACAAACGGCCATGTTAGATACTCGTTGCAGTGTTTGCGGGTTTATTATTGTTTTCCTTGTTGCAATAATAGACAAAGTTTCCTCTTAATGGATTAGGGTAGTCCATAACCTACCCTAATACCATTACTCCTATTTACGTGATACCGTATGGTATAATAATACTCCTTACTTAAACTAAAATAGCTTGCCCAGTATAGACAGTGTCTATACTGGGTATTTGCCGTTTCGTAAAACTCTTTTTTTTAGTTGTATACTATAATGGTAATATCATGGTTATATTATTTATTATAGTTAATTTGAAAAGGAGATATTATCATGAATACAGGTTTACACATTAGCGAATGCAGAATCGAAGAAGTTACTTTTAGTTATAATAACTTGTATCGTGAAGGTATGAAAGACCTTCGTAAACTACAAGCTAATGACTACAAATTACATTCTTTGGATGTAGTAGCTTCAATTTTAGGTATGCCTATCTATGACGGTATTGAAACTGTCGAAGACTACATTAACCAATTCACAAAAATGGTTAATGATAAACTTGGTCTAAAATTGTTTTGGCTAGCAGCTGCTGGCCGTAACAAAGAAGTTGCTGAAATCGAAGAATTCACAGCAAAATATCTAAACGATGTTAGACGCATCGTTCTAGGTTAAAATAATAAGGCTAGAGGAAATTCCTCTAGCCTTAATCTATTTTATTTTTTTTATTCACGACGAGATATCTTCTTACCACTTAATGTCAATGGTGTTACATTACCAATATTGATTAAGTTAGTAGATAGATGTGCGCCTAGCATATATACGTTAAGTAAGTTCTTACTCATAGGATCACTAGGATCATCAGGAATATCATCTTGAGAGATATAACCCATAGTAGAGATAGTATTATACATAGCTTGTTTAGCTTCCATAGAATCTGCACGTGCTCTGGATAACTCTTTAATAGTTGCATCCATACCACTAACTACAAGAGATTCCATCTCTCTATCTGAGGTAATACCATTCTTATCGTGAGAAATAAGCATACCAGTCTTATTATCACGCATAGAGATATTAGTAGAGATGGCATTCTTCTTAGTTAGGAATTGCTTCATACGTTTCAAATGTAAGTATCCTACTAAAGCTTCATGAGAAGTTACTCCTCGACCATTTTCATCTTCATAGATATATGGCATAGATACTTTCTCTAAGATAGGCACCCCCATTACATCAGCAGCTTTCTCTACTTGATCCATAGTTGGTTCAATCTCAAATACTCGAGTGATAAATCTGAATGGGTATTTACCAGATACGAACTTAGTGAACTCTTTATCACTCATATCTGCAAATATCTTTTTATAATAGTCAGTAACTTTACCAGATGGATCCATAGCTGACATTACGTCAAATACTAGCTTTTCAGCCTTCTTTCTTTGTGGTGTCATTTAGTTCCTCCTATAGATTAGAGAAGTGAATCATTAAAGCGAAATACATAAGAATAGAACGTTGATAACTAGCTTTAGTTGCTGCACGGTTCTTACGTACATGATAACGTCTAGAGCCATTCATCAACCATCGTTCTAAGATTTCCTTAGATCTGATTACTTCTTTGACTTTACTATTAGGTCTAGGTGCTGTAGTAAATCTTACAAACTCAACACGTTTAACGTCTTTCTTATCTGTACTTTGGAAGAATAGATATACTAGAAGACTAATGAACTCTTTAATCTCGGTAAGAGACTTAGTATCATTCTTCAATACCCATTCTATAATAGCTTTGATTTCATCTGTACTTACATTAACGTCAGCAGCCATCTTACAGTAAGAATAGTTTACACCCATAGTACTAATAGCTTGTACAGTCTTATCAATTACACGTTCAGCCATAAGACTATCAGTATCAGCTAATCTATAGTTATCTTCACTATAGTCATCACTAGCATAGTTAAGATACTCATTACGGTTCTCGAAAGCATCATAATATAACGTAGCGATATTCTTCATGAATGATTTAATACGTGTATGCAACTGCTGTACAATATCTTTGATATCTTCATCATCAAAGTCTTCAAACTTATCTTGATAAGTCTCAGCCCATGTTGTAGCAATAGAACGTACTGCACCAAATACATTACCTTTGACTTTAAGATCATATTTAGCAGACATCTTATTATTAACCACATAGTCCATTATGTGTTTATACTCGATAGGCTGTACAACTTGGAATGAACCATAATGGATAGATGGATAGAAAGACCCAGAGAAAGCTATATTGATTAGGGATAAGTCTAATTCTTTATAATATTTCTTTCTATTCAATAAGAAGAATCTAACTATACATAGCATTGTGATAGTAGTCTCATCTTTAGCAGCTGCCGGGTTAAAAGACGGAATACTAAAATAGAAAGTATTCCGTAATTCTCTTTGGATGACAGAACGTTGAATGCCTAGCATTCTGAAGAATTCATCTCTATCGTTATCAGTAAAGTAAATACGTCTATATGGTGCAATAGCATATAAGTCTTCAGCTCTAGCTGCAATGAATTTACTGATGTATTGTTTATATTGGGAAACCCTTCTAGAGATAGCATGCTCTATGATAGGGTATATCTTTTTAAGTATAACTTCGTTATCTTGCTTCATCATTATCCTCCTTGATTTTATTAAGATGTTTCCGTGAAACACTTTAATAAGCCAAAGGAGGAATAAGCAATGTTTATTTATAATGAGCAGTATTTCGGTAAGACACCGAATCTCATCAAATTAGAATCTATTATCGGAAATATCCGTAAACAAAAGTACAAAAACGATACAGTAGTCGAATCTAAAGACTTAGCTAAAGTAATGAAAGCTCAGTTTGGATTCTCTAATACTAATTTCTTAGTAGACTTCACTACAGCGAAGAATGCTTATACATTAGTATTCAGAGATAAGCTAAATGGTATGGGTAAACCAGTCTTTAAGAATGGTACATATCAATTTAACCCTAAAGATGGTTATGAACTAAATGTATATTTCACTTATGGCTTATTATGTGATACAAACTTCAGTAATGAAGAATTAGCTGCTATCCTATTACATGAGATCGGTCATCATTTCAGCGCTAAGGCTGCTATGTATGAATACAATCTACCTAGCATTAAGAACTTAGTTCGTGGTATGACTGATATGAATAAGGCTATATACAATCTTACTAATGGTGCTAAAGAGGATATCCGTAATATCGATGACACTCGAATTATGGCTGGTATCCAGCAAGCATTCGATGGTTTAGATTGTAGATCTGCTTTGGCTTATATTAATAACGGTGTAGTCTTAGTTAAAGATGCTATCCTAAATGGTAATGTATCTGATGCATTCAAATTCTTAACTGGTGATAAGACAGTAGTCAATAAAGTAATGAATACTAAATTTGACCAACCAGTAAAGAATCTTATCTCTGAATATGATTCAGAAGAAGAGAAATCTGATGCATTTGCTACTATCTATGGATATGGTCCAGCTCTATCTACAGCTATAACTAAAATAGAATCAGATAGATTGGATACTAGACATAGTACAACTAAGTCTAATGTATTAGAATGGATCTTAAAGTTCTATATCACATTTGGTATCATTGGTGTATTTGAGTTCTTCATTGACTCTATGGCACATATTGATTCCAGTAAACGTACATTAGCAGCATTAGCCGTACTTAACCAAGAGCTTAAGACAGCTAATCTTACACCTAAGCAACGTAAACGTATTCAGCAAGATATTATTGATATCACTAAAGACTATGAAACTTATCTTGAAGCAAAACAAGCTTTGTTTAAAAAGACTGGTTACGTTAAACTAGCGTTCGTATATAATAAGATCTTATTCTTATACCATACTAAGTTTAATAGTGACCGTAACTTAGAATCATACCAACAGCTATTGAACTTGTATAGAATGGCTTCATCTAGATCATAACATATAAGTAGCTAAGATTTTTTCATTTGACTCCTAAAAATTAAATGTACTTACCTATTATAGAACCCTAGTACGGATACACTCTGTACTAGGGTTTTATTTGTCTTTTGTAAAAAATAAAACAAGATAAACAATATAGTGATAGGTAGCACCTCGTATAATCTAAAATTCCAATTCTGCCTATCATTTCTTATATAGTACTAACTTTCAGTGCATTCGTTTCTTAACCATCTACTATCGGTGCACTTCCCTTCAAACTGATACTATATAAGAGTGCGCTTCTTCCAAGAGTTATCGATTATAACTCACTTTAAACACAACAAGAACGCTCCATATAGGCAATGCCTATATGGGGTTTTCTTGTACATAAATTGTTTAAGTACAAATATATAATACGTTAAGGAGGATATATTATGGAAGACAAAGAACTATCACAGATTAAACTTAGTAGTGTTTCTACCAAAAAAGTTGTATCTGCATTACGTAACCCAGAGCCACAATTAACTGTGTTCTTAGGTGGTACATGTAATGGCTCTGTATGGAGAAATGACTTGTGTAGAATGCTTACTGATAAGGTAAAAGCATTTAACCCTGTAGTATCAGTATGGGATGATCGTGCTAAGTTTGAAGAGAAATACCATCGTGATCATGATGATGTAAGATTGTATTGTATTACTCCAGCAATGTCTGGAATATACTCTATTGCTGAAGTTGTAGATGATAGTAATAAGAGACCAGAAAATACAATACTATGCGTATTATATAGCGACTTTGGTGGTACTTATACATATACCAATCATCAGTTAAAATCTATGAAAGCTATGATGGATTTAGTAGAATCTAATGGTGTAAAAGTATTCGATAGTTTATATGATGTATCGGTCTATTTAAACAATAGAGCTGAACATAAGGTTAAATGATTCTTTTTATGGAGGAAAAAATTATGGCAGATAATAAATACGGTGTAATCAATGAAGTTGGTGACCTAGGTTTAGGTTTCAATGAACTTAATGATGATGACCAAAAAGTGCTTCAAGAACAATTGAAGCAAGAACAAGACAAAGATAAAAAATAATTGTCTAATATATGTAGTAGAGCCTCTTATTGGTTCTACTACATATTTATTTTTTACATTCCCCGTAACTGTATATTAATCAGACCCAATATGGGTTTAATAGGTTACTTATTTTAATACGAGGTAATTATTATGAAAGCAAAACTTATCGGTATTGGTGCTGCTGGTAACAAAGCAGCTATGCATGCTATTAACCAAGGTGTATTTGATCGTAAAGATGTATTACTTTTGAATACAACTCAAAAAGACATGAAAGACGAATTCAATGATATTAATATTGTATTCGGTGATAACCGTGGTGGTTGTGGTAAAGAACGTGATATGGCTAAAGGATTAGCTATGGAAGCTTTACGTGCAGACTTATTCAAATTAGACTCTTTCCCAGATCCTCAAGATGAAGCTATTATCATTGTATCTTCCTCTGAGGGTGGTACTGGTTGTGGTGCTTCTACTATTGTAGCTAAGTACTGTAAACAAGTATTGAAAATGAATGTACACATGTTTGTATTCACTGGTTTCGAACAAGATGCTCGTGGTATCCAAAACACTGTAGAATACTTCCAAGAATTGTCTGATGAATATACTGTACAAGCTATCAGTAATAAGAAATTCTTAGATGGTATCCGTAGTAAACAAGATGCTGAACGTGCTGCTAACCAAGAATTTGCTCAACGTATGGCAGTTCTTCTTGGTCAAGACTTAGTAGAATCTGATCAAAATATTGATGATACTGACTTGTATAAATTGTCTACTACTCCTGGTTTCATGACTATCGAAAAAGCTAAAGTTACTAGCATTAAGAATACAGAAGACTTGTATAAAGAACTTCGTAAAATGTTAGACTATAGCAAATCTTTGGAATTCAAACCTACAGCTAAACGTATTGGTGTAATCTTTGGTTTAGTTCCTGCGGCTCAAAACATGGACTTGAATACTGATGTATTACGTGAACGTCTTGGTGAACCATATGAATTCTTCACTCATATCCAAGATGCTGAACCTGGTAAAGAATTCATTGAATTCATTGCTTCTGGTATCAAAATGCCAATCGATGAAGTCAATAAAGCTTACCAAACTTACTTAGAACGTACTTCCAAAGTTGATAAATCTAAAGACTCTTTCTTTGATGAAGCTTCTTCTATGACTATCAATAAAGAAGATGGTATGTTTAACTTCGATAAGACTGGTCCACAAAATATCTCCAAAGCAGATAAAGATGCATTCTTTGCTGATGCTAAACCTGTAAAATCACGTGTAACTGTATCTGCTAAAGATGATTTCTTCAATCAAACTGCAGAAAAAGTTACAGTAACTCCTACAGTTGAAGTTCCAGAAGAACCAGCTAAACCTAAACGTGTAATTATCACTAGCAATGGTATTACAAAAGACTATTAATCCTACCTATATACGAGGTGACTTATGAAGGGCATTTATTTTAATAACCTGAAGAATCCTGCATTAGATCCTATTGTAGATACGATGGAATTGAATATGCTATTAGATGATCCTTCGGAAGCAGAAAAAGCGGAGATTAGAGATAACTTTGTTAATGAGGTTATGTCTAAAGGATATAATGAAGATGAACTTAAACTATTCATCTTTAATAACTTCCATGAGTTCGTTAAGTACTCTTATGAGGTTCCAGAAGTAGCTAAGCTTTGGGAAGAACGACCTATGGTTCCTAAGCTAATTAAACAACTGCTTACTAAATACACTCCAGGATTTAGTTTTAATAAACTGGACCGTATCTATATAAACGGAGTAATCTATAACCATAACGTAGTACATCAGAACGATGAAGTTCCTAGTATGGTTACAGAAATACTCAATGACTTAGGTATGACAATCAATAAAGATGTATGTGAAATCTTAGATAGTATCTATTATCTTCCTAGACAGTTTTATACTATGGCTGTAATAGCAAGATTCTCAGATGTACGTGAAGAAATTAATATTAGACGTATCTTATTCTTGTTGATGATTACCTATGAATACAATACAACAACTGTAGATGATATCCGCATCATTCTTGAAGCGTTATTCTATGGTGAAATGACACCATTGTTTATCATTAATATGCTAGATACTCATAGAAATGAACAATGGTACAACTATAGATATAGAGCGGCTGAAGAAGATACTACATTTGCTCTATATAGAATAGTAAATGCTATGCCTAAACACATTATCAAAGATACTTTACTTAAATATAGTGAAGTCTGTGTAGCTAGACAGCTTAAACTAAATGATGTGAAATGGACATTGGTAAACTTACCATTAGATGACTATAGAGAGCTAGGTATTATAGCCGATACTCTAAAGAACGATGGTTATTATTTACCATAACAACACAAAAAATAATACATGGGTAAGAATGGTCTATATCCTTACCCATGTATATTAATGACTATAAGTGATTTTCAGTTATAGCCATTTTGATTCCTTGAGATTTGAGGAATCTGTAAGCCATTATGGCTTCATGATGACTGACATTGTTAATATCAGCATATCGATCTACCACAAGGCTCATAGCAGTTCTAATCCGCCAATCTAAATCAGCAGATCTAACTGCAAAATGATTAGCATAGTTTGCTATGCAACCATTTTGTAAAGCCATGGGAGTCACCTCCTTTCGGCAAGTAGACTTATGTCTACAAGTGTATGGGTAAATTTAGATACAGCTATCATAACTAGCTGTATCTACCATACACAATTATAGTATATAACTATAAAACAGTTTACTATACAGAAACTCCCATATAGGCAATGCCTATATGGGACTTCTTTTTAATTCTTACATACTAGGAAACAAGAAAGTATATAATACTTTGAAATTGTGTAAGGAGGAAGCACTATGAGCGAAGATTTAATTTCTGTAGTATCTGATAAGATTGGTACATCTAGCAGTACAAGTATTTATGACGTATTATACCCAACAGGGTTCTTTAATGTAGACTATTTGAATGGTTATAAGATTAATGGTTATCATAAAGATGGTACTAAATTCTCTTATGATGCATTTGGTATTGTAGATGGCTCTTTCAACTTAGTTGTAGGACGTACTGGTTCTGGTAAAACAACAGCAGCTATTCAATGGGGTGCTAATATCATTCGTCGTTTCGAAAATGCAAGAATGTTTATCGCATCTATCGAGGGTGGTATTACTATTAACCGTCTTGAAGCGTTAACTGGCTGGTTTGGTGATGACTTATTTAAACGTGTAAGCATTCGTAATAGTGGTATTAATGTAGAAAGCATCTATAAAGAAATCTTATCTATTTATGATGCTAAGATGGCTAATAAAGATGAGTACTTATATGATACAGGTCATGTAGATTCTCGTGGATTGCCTATCATTAAGATGGTACCGACTGTATACGTGATTGACTCTGTAGCCAATATGGTTCCAGAACGTGTGGCTAACCGTGGCGAAATGGGTGGTCAAATGGATGCAACTGCTATTGCTAAAGCTAATACACAGTTCATCAAATTGACTATGCAATTACTTAAGACTGCTAATATCATTATATTAGCAATCAATCACATCAATAAACGTGTAGAAACTGGATTCATGCCAACTAAGAATGATATACCATATCTTAAACAAGATGAAACATTACCTGGCGGTAAAGCTATTAACTACGATGCCAATAATATCTTCAAATTGGACGATAAGAAGATTAAAGAAGAATCTTTTGGTTTCAATGGTAAAGAAATCGTAGTCCAAATGATTAAGTCTCGTACTAATAAAGCCAATATGACTACACCATTATTGCTTAACTTTGATATTGGGTTTGATCCATACTTCTCTTTATTATTACTTCTTAAAGATACTGGTCGTGTTAAAGCCAAAGGGGCTTATATGCAACTAGATGAGCATGCTGATATGAAGTTTACCAATAAGAAGTTTACTGAAATCTTATTTGATAATAAAGACTTCCAAAAAGTATTCTTTGAAGCGGCTAAAGAAGAATGTCGTAAGTTGTTGACTCCAACTAAGACTTTAACTGAGTCTGTAGATAATACATTGTCTAATGATGTAATGGCATTATTTAGAGCAATGGACCAAGTAGAAGAGTAATTGTATATTATAGTTTTGAGCCAGAAGATTCCAGTAATCTTCTGGTGCAATTCTATGCTTGTTACATAATGGAAAGGGGTAAGTACATTGGCAACTAGCGTAAATATTGTAGACGAAATTAAGAAATATGAAAGGAGATTGAAATTCCCAGAAGAGGCATTAGGTAAAGAATTGGCCGAACCTATTCCGACAGCAGTATCTGGGTCCCGTAAATTATTGTATTCAACACAGGCCGACCAAGTCATGTCTTTGAACACACCTGAAGTGCCGTTCTTACAGACAGGCTATGAGAATGAGTTTGGACATAAGTCCACATCATTCAAACAATACCATGGTGATGATTTAGTTATCTTAGATAAAGTTGATAAGTTCAACTGGATTCCTAATCACCATTATTTTCTACTTACATACAATGCTAATAAGAATATCATTGATGTGGTAGAACGATGCTCATACTTACATATTACAGAAAGCTATGGGTATGACCAAAATACTAAGTACTTAGACTCTCTAGGTATTGGTAGTAAAATCCGTACAGGTGATATCTATCTCAAATCCAAAGGGTTTGATGAGTATAATAACCGTATGGACGGTGTAAATCTATTAGTTACTTATGCAGCTATCTCTGATACTACAGAAGATGCTATTGTATTATCTGAAAGCTGTGCTAAGAGACTAAGTTCTCCATTGTATCATAAAGTCCAAATCATGGTCAATGAGAATGATATCATGCTTAATCTATATGGTAATGAAACTATCTATAAAGTTATGCCTGATATCGGAGAAGAAGTATCCAATAGTCTTCTATTGGCTACAAGACGTGAGAATAAACAAGAATCCTTGTTCTCTCAAGTATATTCTAGACTTATGGATATTAATATGAATGACAATAAGATTACTGCTACAGGTACTGTAGTTGATGTCAATGTCATTACTAATAATCCAGATATGATGGAATCATCTAACTATACTACACAGCTTAGAACGTACTGGAAAGAGTCTATTCGATTCTCTCAAGAGCTTGTAGATAAAGTGGATATGTACAAAGATCGTTACCCTAATGCTAAGATTGGATACGAACTACAGGTACTTTACTCTAGAGCAAAGAGCTTATTAGATGGGGAGAAGTTCTCTCTTGATGGTAAGAAAGCTTTCTCTAATATCTTCCTTGAAGTTGTGGTACGTGAAAACAATGAACTACATATCGGGGATAAGATTACCAACCGTTATGGTGGTAAAGGTGTTATTAGCCGTATACTTCCAGACGAAGAAATGTTTGAGACTATTGATGGTCGTAGAGTAGAAATGATCTATAACCAAGGCACTTCTACTAACCGTCTTAACCCAGCTCAAATATTTGAAACTGAAATAAATGCAGCATCTGCTAAACTTCTAAGATACTTACCTATGGAAACTCCATACGAGGTAAATCAATCATTAGAACGTATTGCTACATTTATGAGTATCTTTACTCTAATGCAAGCTAATGCATTCAGGGAATATATCTATGCCTTGAATGATGATAGTAAGTTAGAGTTACTTAAGTCTATGAAGAACGATGGGTGTATTATCCTATCAGTATCTCCAATACAAGAAAACATTGACCTAGATAAACTAGTAGCTATGTATGAGTTATTCCCTGAATGTGAGATTGATTATGCTTACTGTCAATTACTTGATAGTAATGGTAATCCTCGTAAGGTAAGAACTCAACGTCCTTTACTAGTTGGTCATCAATACATTGTAAGACTTAAACAGTATGCAGAAGATAAGTTCTCTGTAACTTCATTGTCTGCTACAAACTCTAGAAATGAAAATAGTCGTAATAAGAACCCAGGTGAGGGTGGACATAGATTCCCTAATACTCCAGTACGTTGGGGTGTAATGGAAACGTCCGCTATGCAACACATTGGTTCTTGGTTCAATGCTATTATGCTTCTAGTATATAGTACGTCTCCACATGCAAGACGTAAAGCTAAGAATCTATTAACAGATTCACCATTCAATATTGACGTTAAAGTTGATAGTGAATCTAAATCTAGATCTGTAGAAGTACTTAATGTATATCTACGGACTATAGGCTTAAGGATTAGATTTGATAAATATAAGAAAGTGATTAAGAGTATCTTTGCTCTTCCATCTTCTATCCCACATATGTTTATCAAAGTTCCTGATGCTGATCGTAAACCTACCATTGAGATGGTGGATGATAAGAAAGGGTTTAAGATTCCACAAATCATCTTCAAAGGTGATGACCCTAAACCTAATATGTTTATCAATCCACCTAAAGAGGAAGAAGAACCTCAGAAGGAGTAAGCTATGTCTGATTTGAGACAAGTTTATATGGATATACTAGGGGGCAACTTTGAGTCTGCCCTTGATCCTCAAAATGTATATCTTATGAATTATATATCAACTTGTGCTCTTCAAGATGAAAATAATGTACGTCTTGATGATGTAGAGTTGGTATTACGTATAAGCAATGCACTGTATAATGGTACTGATATTGAAGTGCTACCACTTGAAGATGGTGTATATGATCTCTTGTTAGAAATGTATAAGAGATACAACCCTAACTTCCAAGTTGGTGGAGCCAATATTGGTATGAATAGTGTGCGTAAAGATAAAGATGGTATTGCTGAATATCCTAATATGTTTATACCAGTTCCTATAGGGATTGAGAATACATATGGTATGGATATCCTAGCATACGGTAATACATCTAAGTTTGCTACACCATTATCATGGAATAATGGTCAAGTATCTGATAGACAAAGAGACACAGCTCATAAGTATCCAGAATTAGTTGGTACTCTTGATAAGTGTAAGTTTGTATTAGACCATCAAGCATATACTGCTGGTGTAGCAGAAGACCCTAATGTAAAGATCTTCGAAAGAGATTTCATTGGATTGCATTTCCATAATGGAGTAAATAATCCTAATGATATTCTCAATATAGTTATGGAACTCAAGTATGATGGTATCTCTATTGAAGCCGAAGTATCTAACCATGTAGTGTCAGCTAGAACTCGTGGTGATTTGGATAATGATAGAGCTACTGATCTTACTAGTGTATTATATGGGTATAGATTCCCTAATACTATTCCAGACAATGAAGTCTTTGGTATGAAGTTTGAAGCTATCATCACTAAGTATGATATGGAAAGACTTAAAGCAAGAACTGGTAAATCTTATACCAATATGAGAACTGCAGTATCTGGTATTCTAGGTTTAGCTAATGCTAGAGAATACTTAGAATATATTACTTTGGTTCCATTAGGTACATCATTACACTTCGATACTAGAGAAGAAGAGCTTATGTTTATGAATAGATACTTTGCAACTAAAGTTTCTAATGCTTATAAAGCTTTCTCTGGTAGATATGACCATGTATTGTACATGGTAGACAAGTTCGTTCAAGATGCTGATATGATGCGTCCATATATGACATTTGCTTATGATGGTATTGTAGTATCCTATAATGATAATTATCATAAGCAACTCTTAGGTCGTGTAAATCATGTCAATAAGTATAGCATGGCTATTAAATTTAATGCTATGAAACGAGTAACTAGATTCCGTGGATATTCATATACCGTTGGTTCTAATGGTGTAATCACTCCAATGATTATATTTGACCCAGTAGAATTCAATGGTACAGTTCACTATAAAGCTAGTGGTCACTCTTATGAACGATATAAGAAACTCAGTCTTAGATATAATGATGAGATTGAAGTTGCCTATGTAAATGATGTAATGCCATATGTAAGTAAGCTATACAATACAAACAATGATAAGAATGAGAAACTCTACCCTATAGAACCATTCATTGATCATTGTCCTGCATGTGGTAGTCAATTAGTAGAATCTTTCTCTGGTAAGACTATATCTTGTGAGAATCCAACTTGTCCAGGTATCCATCAAGCTAAGATGGTTAATATGATGGTAAGATTGGATTTCAAGAACTTTGGTCAAGCTGCTATAGAGAAACTAGAAATCAAGTCTCTTAGAGATCTATTTGAAAATGTAGATGAGACTAGATTATTCAATGCTGGATTTAGAGAACGTGGTATAGCTAAGTTCCTAGACCAGCTTAATGAAATCAAATCCAGAGATAACCTAGACTTCGTTATTGTCGGGTCTTTAGGTTTCACTGATATTGGTTTTAGTACATGGTCAAACATCTTCAATGTAATTCCATTAGATTGTCTTATCAAGTTATCTGATGATGAATTATCTGATAGGCTATTGGCTATTCCAGGTATAGGACAACGTACAGTAGATACTATTCTCAAAGAGCGTGTAGTATTTGCTGATGACTTAGTCTATATCTATACAAAGATACCTAATCTGAAACATAGCATCAATGCTAAGCCAGCTAAACGTATATGCTTTACTGGTATTAGAGATGCTAATGTCGAAGCAGCTTTAATGGCTAATGGAGATATGCCTAGTGAATCCATAACTAAGTCTACAGATTATCTTGTAGTACCTTATAAGGATTACTCATCTTCAAAGACAGCTAAAGCTGATAAGTATGGTATTCCAATTGTAACTATAGATGAGCTTGTAGCTCAACTAGGGTTAAATATAAAAGTTTAACCCTAGTGAAACAAATCTATAAGTATATATTATAACTTAGATAGTGAATTTGCTATCTAAGTTTTACTGGTTATCTTATTATAGGAGGATCTTACAATGATCAAAAATTTAACCGAAACTACAATCTTTCAAACATGGAACTCTCGTCTAGTTGATGAAGTAGGCTTTGATGTTCCATTAGCAAGTTTTAAAGAACTATTCCGTCCAATCATCTTCTCTTTGGCTAACTTCTTATCCAAAGTAGGTGGTGCGGATATTACTACATCTGCAGTTACTATTAGTAATACAGATGGTGTGTTCTTGTGTGCATTGTTGGTTAACCGTACAGTGGACCAAGAAAACAAAACATCCTTTGATGTATCCTTTACTACTGATAAGGAATTAGTTGACAATAGCGAGCTATGTCAATATACTATTGCGGCTTCTGAACGTGAGCTTCAAGAATTCGTAAACAAATTCATCTTGGAAGAAGTTAAAAACCGTTTCCAAACACCTGAGCTATTATACGATTTCTTGCGTGTATTATTCAGCACTATCTTGAATTACACTAATAGCTTGACTCGTGATGAAATCACTGAAGAGGGTCTTGAAATCGATATCGAAGATACTATTACTATTGCAGTATCTTTAGATGAAGAGGGTAATCGTGTAGTAGCTATTGAACCAGGTACTGCATTGAAAACCTATGTCAAAGACGACAAATGTAACCAACAATAGTAAATAAGATTATACAAATCCAGGGTCTAGGGGTATTTCCCCTAGGTCCTTGTATAATTTTTATTAGCGGGGTTAAATCATGAAGCGTGCAATATGTGAAGGGAAACTACTTAGTCTGTATGATATAGATACAGACTATAATGATTACTTTATGAATGATACATCATTCATGGGGTATATTGATGAGGGAACTGGTATTATTTATCCTAGCACAACTCAAACTTATATAAGTAAGAATCCAGGTAAAGCTGGATTCTATAAACATGGTCCATTCTTAAAGTTTATCGAACCATCTGACGAAGAGAGAGATAACTTTACTTTTGATAAACTGGAACATGTGGATTGGGATAATACATCTAGTATTAGTGACGTAGTAGCTAAGTCTAAAGAGGCATTCTCTTTGGATAATAGATTGCTTAGTAACGTCACACCAGACAATATCTTTGCACCACCAATCCATTCTGATGACTCTCCAGAAATGGTTGGTATGAAAACAGCTATTGCAAAGAAGAAGATTGACTTAGACTTATATGGTTATCGTTTTGGTGAGAACTTCAATAACGATAAACGTATATTTGATAAGCCATCTATGACCTTGAATAAGTTAGTGACTATCTGTGATAAGACAGATATAGATGCTTATCTCATTCTCAAAGACAAGGATGGGGATATCCCCAACCCTATGGGAGAAGAGATAGTAGTCAAACTAACTAATGGAACGGAAGAGGAGGGTAACGATGAACAATAGTTGGCAAAGCAAGTTCATTGCCGATTATAATGATAAGAATCGTCCTAAGTTTAATGACGTATTCTTCTCTAAATCCGATGATGCTATTATTGAAGACCTAAAAGCTATGCTTATATCTTGTCAACGTGATAAGTATTTCACAGTCAAGATTTTAGGATTCGATACTATAGAAGACTATGATGAAGTAAATAGACTTCTCATAGAAAACAATGATAATATCACTGTACCAATCAAAGATAGTTATCTTAAGATACTTAAAGTAACCTATTATATTGAGGTCAATGGATATAGTGATACATTTGATGTGTATATAGCAGTGCCTAGAGTATTCGAAGGTGCTTATATCATCTTAAATGGTAATACGTACTTCCCATCTTTCCAATTAGTAGATGGAAGTACTTACAATAATACATTAGCAAAATCATCTAAAGTACAAAAGATTACATTAAAGACAGTCTTTGGTGCTTTACGTATGATTCGTAACTTCTATGACTATCAGACTACTGATGGTACTGTGCTTAATGGTACAGTATATTCTATCATGTCTAATGGTGCTTCCTATAAGGGTAAGAAGAATGCAGTAGATAGAAAAATTCCAGCATTCAAATACTTATTTGCTAAGTATGGTTTATACGAAGCATTAAGTTTATTTGGATTCGATAATACTATCTTCATTTCTAAAGAACCTTTTGAGGAAGAAGAGAATTACTATACGTTCAAATGTCAAGCCACTACTAGCCGTATAGGCTATGTAAAAGTAGCTAAGATATTATTCGATAATGACCGTGTATATCAATCAGCAGTTATAACTATCTTAGACAATCTTCGTAGTTTAAAGACTGGATATACAGCAGAGTCATTATTCAATAAAGACTACTGGGTTATATCTCTTGGTGCACATTTCGTTAAGAATAATATGGAATATGAGAAAGGCTTATCCGCTCTATATTCCTTAGAAGATCAATACGATATAGTCACTAAGAAGAATATCAGATTACCATATGAATATAAATCTAATATTTATATGATACTAAGATGGATGATGGCAGAGTTCTCTAATATTCGACTTAAAGATAACACTGATGTTACCAATAAGCGTATTAGATGGTCTGAATGGATTGCGTCTCTATATGTAATGAAACTAAATACAGGTATGTATCGTTTAAATGATATAGCTAGACGTCTTAAATCCGACACTATAATCAAACGTTTTAGACAATGTATCGATATCAAACCTATGTACTTAATATCTGAGTTACAAAAGAGTGGTATCAAAGGTTTCCGTAATATGGTTAATGAACGTGATGCTATATTACAATTAAAGTGGACTTTCAAAGGACCTACAGGTCCTGGTGAAACATCCAATAAGAATCTCGAGGGTAGACTTAAACGTATCTCTCCATCTCACTTAGGCATCTTAGACTTTAATACCTCTTCACCAACTGAACCTGGTACTAGCGGTATTATGTGTCCTTTGAATCAAAGTGTGTATGATGGATATACGTTTACTAGTGATGGTGAACCTAATAGCTGGGATGCATCTTTCAATGAACTTAAACAAAGTTATAGAGATGCTATTGGTGTTAAGTCCGCATTTGAATTAGCAGATGATATCGGAGCTGTTCTTGAGGGAGCAGATGATGGTAAGAATCGTGCTATCTATGAAATGTATCAAATGGGTAAATCCATAAGCCTAGCTAAACAGTCAAACTATCAACCTGGAGATCTTATAGTCGAAGATTAAAAGGGAGTGTTTATTATGGCGGTAAAAGATATTTACCATCGTGTGTTCATTATGTCTCGTCAACAAATGGAAGAGCTTAAAGAACGCAATAATCAACTAGGTTTAAAAACAGAATTCGGTAAAGTAATCGTCAATGGAGTTGAACGTGTATATTCTGATATCATTCTTGATATGGCAGATTGCCGTTACTCTGATGCGGTTAAAGTTATCGAAGGTGACATTCGTGCTATTAAGCACACTGAAGTGGTTTAACTAAGTAAGTATATAGTATGGGTCTATTGACTCATACTATATACATTATTTTTAATAGGAGGAAACTAAAATGAATATTCCAGCTACACTAAGCTTCTCTAAATTAGCAGAAGATCTTAAAAATGCTATCTTCAAAGATGAAGAAAGATATAGTCTTATGCCTAATTGTGATTACTATGGTGAAAATGCTAGATGTCTAGCTTCATGGATTAACCGTGTCTTTATTGTAGAAGATAAAGACATTGACTATAATAAAGTACGTATGATAATCCATAGATTCCCAACAAACAAACTAGTTGGGTATGTATATCTAGATACTGAAGATGCGAAGATTAATAAAGATGAATTCATCTCTACTATCCGTGTAGATATTGATAGTGAAAATGATTATATGTATAATGAAATTATGCTAATCAACACCAAAGCAGTATTGAATGCATTACAAAATAAGAACTATGATGCATTTATCAGTCTATGCTATGAATTAACCAAATATATCTATAGAAATGCTACACCTGAAGCTAATCAGGATGCAGTAACTGCTATCACTTTATACATTGATTTCATGTATAATCAATTATTCTCTGATATGGAAATGCCATATACATATGCTAATAAAGTATACCGTACATTATTAGATACAAACTACTGTAACTATAAACCAATCATTAAATCTATTAAGTCATTATATAAAACTGAGGCTTGTATATACTTCGTACCATTAATGGGTGAGCTTCTTATTGACGCAACTCGACAACCATACTATACTGAAGAAATCGGTAAAGGTATGGTAGCACGTGTATTTGAAGATGAACGCTTTGAGTTGGTTGTACCGATGATTGTCAAGAATTGTTTACAAAAGTTATCTGATGAAAACATATTGAATGCAGCATTAGCACATGCTCCATCTATACTAAAATATCTTGGTGATGAATCTCATAAAGAAGAACGTGACACTCTAGTAGCATATATCAAAGAAAAAGTTGATAACTATGTGAAAGAACACCCAGAGCTAGCCGACTTCAAAGGATTCGAAAATAATGCTAGAGCATCTTATAAACCAACTGGTGATTTCATTGTACCTGGTCAAAAACTAAATGAACAAGCTATCTTAGATGCTAAAGAAGAATTCATGAAGAATCGTAATAAGAAGAACTAATATGGCTAAGTCAATGTTTATTCAGGTCCATGAGTGTCCTGAATGTAGAAGTGAATCATTATATCTTATATCACTTAAAGGTGAACGTACTCCATATTTGAGTATTCTCAATAAACATGAAGATCCTCATAAATGGATTATGGATTATAAACACGATTTCAAATTCAAATGTACCAAGTGCGGTAAAGAATATGAAATCGATTGGAGATATGATGTACCAGTTCCAATAGACTGGTCTACACAGGCTATGCCTAAAGCTCTTGATGAGTTAACTCGTGGATAAAACAAAGTATACAGTATGGGACACTGTTCCCATACTGTATATTAATTTTTAGTGATATTTAAACAGACCTCTAATAAGGAGGGATATACTATGCGTATTACATACATAAGATTAGAGAATTATATAGGCATTTATAATGGACGTGGTGATGATATATTAGAGATTGATTTATCTCAAAATGTGAATCCTATCGTGATTATACGAGGCACCAATGGTAGTGGTAAGAGTACATTGCTTAAATCGCTTACACCAATTAATGATGACTCTAATGCTATTGTTCCTGGGGTAACTGGGAGAAAGGTTATACGATATTTACACAATGGTATAACTTATGAGATAGAATATGTACACCCTATAGACAAAGAGGGTAAACGTAAACAGACTAGGGGTCAAGTCTATAAATATGGACCTAATGGTAAAGAAGAATTGAATCCGACTTGGAATGTAAGTTCAGCTAAGGATATCATTTATTCTTTATTTAATCTAGACTCTAACTTCTTGGCATTAAGTCAACTATCCTCCGAAGATAGAGGGTTAGCTGATAAGAGACCAGCTGAACGTAAGTCATTTGTGTCTTCGATTATTAGTGGTATCGAAGCATATAATGCTATGTATAAGATTATATCCAAGAAGCATTCTATGTATAAGAGTCTAATACAATCTTTAACAGCAAAGATTAACCGTATTGGTAACAAGGAGGATTTAGATCTTAGATATAATACAATAACTAAACAAGTTAGCCAAGCTATATCTGATAGAGATGCGTCTATCCAACGTATAGCTATTCTTAAAGCTAAACTAGATGAAAACAATGCAGAGAAGCTATTAGAAGAGTATAAGACCATTAATATCAGATATGAATCTATTAAGCAAGATCGTATAGCTCTTACTAATACATTAAAACAGTCTCCGATATTTAGACATCATATTGAGTATATCCATACTGTAGAAGAACGTGCTAAGCGCATTAAAGAATTAGAACGTCAACTAGAGGAGGATAAAGATAATCTTCCACGTTGGAGAGAAGCATTAGAGCGTACAAATAATGCTCATGACGAATGTGAAAGAAAGATAGCCAATATCAATACGGAAATCAATAAGAAGAAATCTAGATTAGAGACTTTTATTGATGCAGACTTCTCTGAAGAAGAGTTTGGTAGATATAATGAAGCTGTAGCTAATCTTAAAGCTATAGAGAATGATATAGCTAAATTAGACTATCGTATAGATAATAAATCTGAGTATGATAGACTTAAAGAGTTATTCGATATGATGAATAACTTCTCTTATGCTATTATGGATAGATATGAGCATATTACTAGAGAAGATGTAGATACATTAGTAACTAGAAACTCAGCTTTCTATGAGAGTACATTAGCTACTATAACTAAAGAGATTGAAGCATGTACTAAAGAACGTATATCTATAGAAGCAGATATGGGATTCTATGAGTCTTTAGTAGAGAAAACTAAGAATCTTGAGCTTAAACCTAAAGATTGTAAGTTTATTGACTGTGTATTCATAGTAGAAGCTATTGAAGCTGAGAAGAAGAAACCTAAAAAGGCTTTAATTACATTGTCTGATAGGCTTGAAGATGTAAAAGACAGACTAAAAGAGTTTAATAATACGCTACATCTTACCAATGAAGCTAAATCATTCATGGATAAACTAGAAGCTTTACAAGTTGTCTTTGAAAGCAATAAGTCTTATCTAACTAAGATAGGTGCTGATGATATTTGGAAAAGATTCATAGAATCTATTACCAATAACACTACAGCTAAGTTCTTAGAAGAATATGTATATAGAGCAACTAACTCATATAACTTGCTTGAAGCTAAAGAGTCTGTATCTAAGATAGTAGACTCTCTTAAAGAATCAGCTATTAAGTATAATGCTAATAAGTCCATCATTGATGAAATCAATAGTGATATTGATAGAATGACAAAAGAATGTAATGGTTATGAAATAGAACTAAGTGATCTTAGAGGAGAAAGAGCTGATTATGATCTTTTAGTTATAGAAACAGACTATGCTATTAGAGAATCTGAAACTAATCTTCCTCATTTAGATAGAATTCAAGAGATTGATCTAGAAATGAGAGAGTTAGAGAAGAAAGCTAATGAGTCTAAAGCTAAACGTGACTTAATCAAGGAACTTAATGCTAAGATTCTTGAAGAATCAGCTGTAGCTGAACGATGCAAGGATAATTATAATGAGCTTATAGCTCAACGTGATGATATTGCTCATAATAAGATTCTTATTGATGAATATCATAAGGAAATGCAAGAGTATACTGATAACTACGAACGTATCGAAGCTATCAAGTATTATGTATCTCCGAATACTGGTATTCAAACCATATTCATTGGTGCTTACATGAATGATATTATGGTTAAGGCTAATGAATTGGCTTCATGTATCTTTGGTGGTGAATTCGTTATCCAACCATTCGTTATTAATGAAACAGAGTTTAGAATTCCATGTCTAGGTAGCGGATTGATGAATGATGATATCTCTTCTATGAGTACATCACAAATCTGTATGCTATCTATGATTATTAGTTTTGCTATCTTAGCTAATGCTAGTACAGACTATAATATCCTTAAACTAGATGAGATTGATGGTGGTTTAGACACTGAAAATCGTATTCAGTTTATTACCCTACTGGGGAATCTTATTTCGATGGTTGGGTGTGAACAATGCTTCCTAATCAGCCACAATATGGAGTACTCAGACAGGGTAAGTGTAATAGATATGACAGCTAGACCAGTTGAGGTGAGATAAATGAAATCATTTATCAGAATAAAAGAGAAAATAGAACGATTCCTTGTTACAATACTAGTTATCTTAGCACCGATTGGCTGTATATTTGCAGGTCTTGCATGGGTATACTCATATATAGGGTGTACCCGTGCACATAATAGTATAAACTATATAGCCTACGATATAATAGGTCCTGTAATTTTAGTTACTGGTTTGGTTGCTATGGTACTTTGGATACCTCAGGTTATATAGAATCTACTGTCATATTTATTCAAAAGGATTAAGAAAACATGGAAAAACTAAAGGCTTTCATTAAACGAGAGATAGTCATTCTTCTCTGTGGGTCATTAATAACCTGTCTTATACTCGTATTGTGTAAAATCCTTAACCATATATCCTTAGAGCTATATGGTGAAGGGTCTTTACCGTATATTATGGGAGTACAGGCAGAAACGTTTCTATATACCCTATGTATAATGCTTATACTAGGATTGACGTTTGTAAATATATTTTTATTAATTGCTTCAGCTATAATAGTTGAGAAAGAAATCAGATAATGGGGTGAAAGAAATGTTAGTATCAATGATAGTTGCACATGACTTAAATAATGGTATAGGTAAAGATGGTAAGCTATTATGGCATATACCTAAAGACCTAAAACATTTTAAGAAAACAACTCTAGGTTGTACTGTAGTCATGGGTAGAAAAACCTATGAATCTCTTCCTAACGCATTACCACACAGAGAAAATTGGATTCTTACTAATGATAAATCATATGTACCTAAACAACGATTCAATGATAAAGTTAAAGTATTTCATTCTAAAGAAGAAGTACTAGCTGAAGCTGAACGTCTTAGAAAGGCTAATATATTTATCATTGGCGGTGGAGAAATCTATAATTTATTCTTAGATGATGCTACTGATATTATAGCTACAGTGGTGAATGAAAAGCTACCAGCTGACACTTTCTTTCCTAAACTAAAACGAGATGAATGGGAGAAAGTAAAAGTTATAAATGAAACTGAAGTTGTAGATCGTAAATATTATAGTTTTAAGTTTGTAACTATGAAACGAAAGGAGAGAAAATAATGGCATGTATTGATGATGAATTGGCTCAAGTGACCTATGAGGTTTTAGAAACTGTACCAAAATCTATATCTAGAACCATACATGGTATAAACCCATGGTATATCGAATTGGATGATTATATCTTAACCTATGAGGATAAGGATAAATATAAACTTAGTCTTCATCAGCATGGTAAATGTATCTATGGTAAAGCTATTTACAGTTCTCATTACTTTAAAGCATTCGTACAAAAATTGTATGATAGCTTATTCATGAGTGGTAAAGTAGTACCAGATACTAGTAATAACCCTTGGTTGATTAAGGTAAGAACTCTACATAATTTATTAAGATCAAGATACGGAGAGTAATTAAAATGAAAAATGAAGAAATCGTAGCTAAACTTAGAGAATCACTTATTAATATTAGTAGTAGAATGGTGGAGCCATTAGTTGCTAGCAAATATGAACACGTCTTTATATTAGATAAGGATATATCTGATTGTAATGAGTCAATCAAAATTGAAGTGACCATTCAATCTAATAAAAGTATTCCACAAGCTATAATAGAGGTTGAAACAAAAACAACTACACCACCTAAAGGGTATAGTAAGAAAATAAATATCGATGTTACACCAATGACTATTAGTCTTATAGATGATGCTAGTTTCTCTGAAGTGGCTAAATACGTTTCAGACTTAGCATACAATCTAAGCGATGTCATTAATGAGTATGCTAATATAGAAGCTCTAGCAGAATTAGAATCCAATGTTCTAATGGTAAGTCGTGGGCTATTTGATTATACTATCATCTTACCAGAAACTAATACATCTATCGACTATAGAGTACAAGAGCTTTCTGAAGAAGAGAATCTATATGAAGTATGGTCTAGATTCAATGGTATGATTATGTATGCAAAATCTGCACACTCTATATCTGGAGCAGTATCTGTAATAAAAGATATTTACCCTAAAAATATATCTGAATGCTGGTGGAGATTAGATCTCATTTCTTTGATGACTAAGCTATTCAATGTTAAAGAACCAAAGATAATCGATAATAAGACTTATGTTGAATATATTGGCGAATTCAGTTTACCAACTAATAGAAAGATTGATTGTAATTGTTGGCTTAAAGTCACAAAAAGCAATATAAATGAACAGTCTAAGCTATATATCGAATCTAATACATTGACTCCGTATATTAGTATCAAAGTAGCTCTTGATGGGTTTGATAACATTGTCGGTTATGCTTATAACGCTATGAATAAGATAGCTGGCATTATTAGAATTCTAGATACTATGAAAATTGATGATGGTATGACATTGTATCAGTTATTAGCACGTGCATGTAAGCCTAGTGCTCATATTGAAATTACATGTCACAATAGTAATATGGTTCTTATCTCTTATTATGAAAATGGTAAGTATAATAATATTTGGGTATCATTCCCTAGTCATAATAGACCTAATATTGCTATTGGGGATAACTATGAGATTAGTGAAGCATGTGATAGCTTAGAAGAAGCCGTAATTAAGGTTATCACTGAAGCACGTAAAGATAAATAACAGTTTCATACGAGGTGAGTGATATGGAAGAAACAAGTATAGTTGAAAATACATTAGCTGCTATCGAAGAGATAATCAATATCGAATTTGATATGTCCCCGGATGAAAGCTATGAACGAAAGTCTTACTATGGCGAGGGTACATTATTCGGTGCAGATATTGGTGTATCTGTAATATTCGAAGATGATAATATTAAACAGCTTATTATAGAATCTATACCAGGTGGTAATAGTTATGGTATTGGGTATGTATCAGTAATTAAGGATGAGCATGAAACATCTGATTTATCTCAATCTATCCCATTAGCTATTGATGGTATTATTAAGATGCGTAAGCTCTTAAGATATATCAGCGAAGAAGATAAACAATTCATTCGTGATAACGAAGGCATTCTTACTATTATTGGTAAGACATACACTAATGAGTATAAACAGATTGTATCACAACTAAATACAATGGAATTATGCTTTGAATATATTCCATTGTGTATTTCTAGTTATGAGGGTATCTTGTTAGAATATGCTTTTGATGTACGTATAACTAAAGACTATTCTATTGTAAAAGCTGGTCTTACTATAGACGAGGCTATCAAATACGTTAGAGAGAATAGCAGTAAGTAAAACAAAATTACAGGTACTGGAATTTCCAGTACCTGTATATTTTTTATAATCGTAAAACTCTTTTTTTTTAGTTGTATACTATAATGGTAATATCATGGTTATATTATTTATATTAAATCGAAAGGAGAATATTATCATGAGATTACACGAATTGGCAAAAGCAAACAATACTGTTGTTAGACCTTATATGGAAGACATTTTCAAATTAGAAAATTGTGTGACAAAGAAAGGTTTATTACGAGTTGCTGATAATGGATTTATCGAATATGCTTGGTTTACTTACTTTAGTAAGTATATTGGCCAAGTAGAGGTATCCATTACAGCTCCAAAAACAGCCAAAGATATCGAGGCCTACTTCACTAAGTATCTTGGTCTAATCTTAGGGATGGAACAAGATATCGAAGAAGATCCAACCAAAATCGAAGCAATGAAAGTCTTGCTTGGGTTACATGGAACCTTATATATTGAGAACGACAATATCGTTTTCAGATTTGAGGATTTGGGTGTTATTTCCCCATTCGAAAATAGCTGGTATGTTTGCCCTAATGGAGTGGACAATGTAATCTGTAAGACTTTAGCTGAAGCTGCTAAAGTAATGGCAGACTACAAAGCAAGTTTGGAGGTGAAACCAGTATTGTTAAAAAATATCATTTAAAGAATATCACAGGATAGGACATTGTCCTATCCTGTATACTTTTCTTTTTTCTATGATACTGAGGGTATATATTGCTATTATAGTAAAACTGTTTTTTTTTTAGTTGTATAATATAATGGTAGTATTATGGTTATATATTATTTATATTAATTTGAAAGGAGATATTAACCATGTATAACACAGCAAAAGACATAAAAGAATCCATCACAGAAATCGAAAGATTATTTGGATATGGCCACGGGATAATTACCCAAGATAAGGATGATAAGTCTTTATATATGGGAAGATTCAATCTATTTGGCGATATTTTCGAGGTATCAATATATACTAGAAAATATAACTCAGAAGAAATAGAGGCCATATATTTCGAATCCAAAGCCGAATGTAATAAGTTTGGCGTAAATTATGTGGTAGGTGTAACAGATAATGTTACATGTGGTTGGGTTAATAAGGATATAGAGTTGATAATGAGCTCTATATTAAAGGTTCAAGCGTTATTATTTGATGTGATGGAACACGGTACAGACTTCATGAAATGGTTAAATGAAAAAGGAGCTACATTAGCAGCATATGGTACCGTTCCAAACGATGAACCATCAGGAAGCTTAGACTTTATAAGTATGAGCTTCGACAATATCCCAATTGAGCTGGTAGGCACATCTAATAAGGATGAGATCGGCCTTGTATATTATTTATTCAATACCGAGGCTGAAGAGAGAATTGATGATGACTGGTATACATTACCAGGGGCTATTCGTCAATTGACATTCGAAATGGATATGTAATTTATATAGGGGTGGGCTAATTGCTCACCCCTATATACTTTTCTTTTTTTTTCTTAGAGTAATAAAAATTATGGTTGTATACTATAATTGTGACTCATTGGTTATATTTAATTTAAAGGAGGATTTAAAATGAGTGGATTTATTGTTAGTGAAATTAAGGGTACAGAGCGTACTAAAAGAGATTTGTTTATAGATTTTCATAATTTTATAGGCTGTCTACCGTTAGGCACACATCAAAAGAAGTCAGTAGATAATGCTAGAAATAAGCGTATTGAAATTATCATAAGTGATACTGAAGATGAGGCTACTTTGATCATAAAAGATCTTAATGTGTCTATAGATTATCGTTTATATGATAGACCATTTGGTTTTAAAACTATCAAAGTAGACGATATTGTTTATAATTTTGATAACCTACATGAGATTGATACGATGATGCTAAAGAAGATAGTAGATAGCTTATTATATTGGGCTGCTAGTGCTTCTGATGGTAAACCGTATATTTTACCTATGCATATATTCGATATGGCTACACGTATATATCAAGCATGTATCTTTATTGATTTTGCTAGACCGTTGGATGAGATTAATTAGGAGGACAAAACTATGAGTGAAGTTAAAGATCTTTACGATGGCAAGTATCATCTTGTCAACAACGAGATTCTAAAGTACTTAAATAAGTTCTTTGGAAGCTTTAGTCCACTATCTATTGGTGGAGAAACACCTGAGGGTGTAGATATTGAGCCACCAATGGAAATAGTGAAAACTATGGAGACTCAATATGCTAATTGTAAGTGTACAATGAATCTAGTAGATTTGAATATGAAATTCCATCTACTAGAAGTAATGGATGCTGAAACTAAAAGATTCACTTACATCTTTTATGCTTTAGAATTGCCTAGTGGTGTTCAAGTCGGACAATATTCCATTGGCGGTTTAAAAGCAGAAGTATTACGTGAAGCATTAGAGTATGTATGGAAGACTCTAATGTCCAGTTCTAAGTATAATGATATTGGTATTGATAGTACAGATGTTTATGAATTGCATTCTATTATTGATTATATCTATTATACTAAGACTGTAACTAGTTATGGATTCGATTTTTAGGGGATTATAATAATGAGTGAGTTTTTAAGAATAGCTAAAGAAGAAGATTCGGTATATGAAAAATATATACCAAGATTGTTCAATGACTTCTTTAGTCGTATTCCATTCGATAATGAGGATTTCAATTACTTCATTAAGAAGAATAGAATTGTAAATATATTAGATGTCAGAAATAACTATATTGGTTATGGTATTCATTTACAAGATATCAATGTATATATTGTATTACAGTTCAAATGTGTTGATGGGTATATTACAGATACCAGAGTGGATCACTTCGTATTAGATCCATTTGGTAAGAACTCAGTAACTGTATTGAACAGATATGCTTATAAGTTAGATAGGGATACTGTTCGTGCTATATTTGATGATGTAGCAAAGCTAATGATGGAATTCAAATTTGATTATCCTGAATACAATAGAATAAATGATAAAGAATTCTTTGATTTAGCACAAGACTATTTCTATTTAGCAACTAAAGATGCTATTTATAATCCACAGGAGGAATATTAATATGGAATGGAAGTATACTATTGATGAAACTAAAAATAATAGTCCATTAGATTTGGCTAAAGAGATTGTAGATCTTATTAGTCCTGATGGCTATGGTCATTATAATCGGTATGGTGGTTATGATAAGATTCCACATACTGAAGTGAATATCACCCATAATACTAAGTTACATGAATTAGTATATGCTACTAAGAATCATGGTGAAATCATTGTTAAAGTAATTGAGCATGCTAATGTTGATGCATGCTATAATACAGTATGTGATATCATGATAGGGGATAAGCAGTTCTTGGTTGATAGTGAGCCTAAAGATGAAAGTGAACGTTATTTCTCTTTCAACTATATGACGTGTGAACCAGAAACTAAAGAGTATACAGAAATCTCTGATACAGAATGCTTAGTAAAAGATTTAAAATATCTTTGCGAAGCATTATTAGATATGGTGGAAACTGTCGGTGTAAAACGTGAACAGTTAAGCACTTATATGCTACAGTATACATTGGATTATATCCAAATGGTCGAAGATGGTGAATTCATTATTGATGACTTCTTCAACCATAATGATAGTTATTACTATAGTGCACATACAAGAGCACATTATTTTGATGACCCAGAACCTAGACCAAACCCATATAAAGATCCTGAGTTTGATGACGAATTCTGGGAAGCAGTAGATAATCGTATGGAAAAATAATATTAATTATATTTAGGAGGACTTTAAAATGAAATTAGAAGATTTAGCTTATAATAAAGTTTTAGGATATGAACCTAAGATAAATAAAATTAATGTGCCTAGTCAAGATGGTGGCATATTTATAAAGAAAATCACTGAACGGGAGTTTAGTTTTAATGGATGTATTTATACTTGCAAAATATTAATGGCGCTTGATGAAACTATTGATTCTATAAGAATGTCGTATTCTAAGATTCCTACACCGCCAGTAAGAACTATCATCGAGCTTACTAATATAGTAAGTAACGATGATGTCAAGAAGTACTTTGAAACTATCTTATTAAGACTCAAAGTTTCTATAGATCAAATATACAGAGAAACTAAAGCACAAAATGTTTTTGAATATATTAGGGATTTAGGTGGTATATTAAAAATAGTTGATGGTAAAGTATATTTTGAACTAGACGGGTTCGATATCAAGATTAAGCTGAATGATAATGATGAGTGGGATACTTACCTAAAGGGTAAACAAATTTCCACTAATAAGACATTACGTGAAGCTGCTTGGGATATGAATAATATCCGCAAAGAGAACTTTGCTCTAATCCCTAATATCTTATAATACTAGAATACAGGATAGTACAATGTACTATCCTGTATATATTTTCTTTTTTCTATGATGCTTGTGGTATATTTGTAGTTTCGTAAAACTCTTTTTTTTTAATTGTATACTATAATGGTAATATCATGGTTATATTATTTTATTAGTTAACAGGAGGAATATATCATGACTACAACAAACACAACAGCTACTTTAACAAACTTAGTATCCTATAAAATGGCAGCTAATTATATTAGCAAATTGACTGCAGATAAAGTAGAGGACTTCAAGAAAGGTGTGTTTAAAACCTCTCAAGTAGAACTTGAGAGATTATGGAGATCTTTGGATGAAGATTTCTCCGTAGAAACTTTTAATCGAGTTTTAGGATATAATATATCCAAAGAATTATTTGAGGACGTAGATGCTCTACGTCGCCATCTTAAAGAAGATGGAATTAAGGATCTAGATAAAATCAGATCCTTAATTAAAAATGAAAATAAGAATGCTAATGAAGTATTAGACTTTATGGCAGGCTTAGTAAAAGGGCAAGCGAGCGATATAGCTCGCATTGTCGAAGCAAGATTGAAATAAGAAATAAAGGGTAGAGACAATGTCTCTACCCTTATCTTATTTACTTTTTTCTATGATACTGATGCTATATTATAGCGTTATAGTAAAACTGTTTTTTTTTTACTTGTATAATATAATAGTAATATCATGGTTATATTTATTATATTAGTATTGAAAGGAGAATATATATCATGAAATTCGTAAACACTAAGGCAATCCCAACCACTAAGTTTGAAGAGGTTATGCTTCAAAAATTGAAGTATGATCTTATCAATAAGGAAGCTGATTATGTAAATAATTGGCACCCTGAAGCGTGTTGGTATAATCCATTAGTATTAGCCGATGCACTAGGTTATCCTAGTGTGTCGTACAAGGGAAGCCGGTTGGTGTCAGACGACCCAGACTATGGGTATGCAGACCTTGGCTGGGCACCAACCAACCTATCGGTTATTATCGCTGGTTATAGATTGGCTGGCAAGCATCGTAAAACCGCTCGCATTCTAAAAGAGTGTAAGCGGCGAGGGATAAAAGAGGTCCCATTCATGTGGGGCTACCAGCTACCGCATTACTTCGATGATGAGGTAGCTGATTAATATATAGGGGTCATTAGACCCCTATATTATTTTCTTTTTTCTATGATACTGTGGTGTAATGTGTATATCGTAAATCTCTACTATTTTAGTTGTATACTATAATGGTAATATTCATGGTTATATATTTATTATTTATACAGAAAGGAATATCATCATGAAACTTATAAAACGTCAATTCGAAGGCAACGATTACACATCTGTAGTTGGAGTACCTACAACAAAACTTGAAGCACGAATGCTTCAGAATTTGAAGTACGGCCTTATCTCGGACATAGCTGAGCTCTGTAATTGGCACCCAGAGCTGCTAGGTGAGGACCTAGCAATCTGGTATGCTAATGCATTGGGCTACTCAAATGTAGAGTACAACGGTGAAGACGATTATATGGATGTATACGATGATCCAGAATATGGAAATTATCGTATAACAGCAACGCCATCTAACTTGGAGTGTATAATTGCTGGATACAGAATGATAGGCCGTCACCGTAAGGTGGCTCAGATCTTGAAAAAGATCAAACAACTTGGTATTGAATATGGTGTACGTAATATGACACCAGGCCGTCAACAAGCATAATAAATAGGGTAGAGACATTGTCTCTACCCTAATCTTATTTTATTTTTTTAAACAGCAACTACCATAGGGAGCTTACCCATATGGAAGTAGTTATCCACAATTACACTATCTGGAGTAAAGTCATAGAAATCTTGTACTCCACCATTGATAACCAATCTAGGTTCTTGTGTTGGTAGATTACCAGACTCATAACGTTTAATTTGTTCTTGTAAAGCTTCTATATGATTCTCATATATGTGCATATTATTTACGATATGTGTAAACTTACCAGGTTTAAGTTTACATACATGTGCTATCATATGAACTAACATTGCGTATTGTGCCGTATTAAAGGGGATTCCTAATCCGCTATCTCCCGACAAAGTGTTCTAGTATGGTCGCTAATCATACTACGTTCTCTTATGAACTGCTATATATTTCTATATAGTTCAGACTATATCATGACCCTGTAAGACAGGGCCCCAAACGTTTCCACTCGCTTGAGTGTACTCTACTCACTTCTACAGTTATACTGCATGCTTTCGATAGTCGTTGAACACAATTTTATTCTATAAAATACGCATATCCTTTATATAAAGGATTATCTGATTTGATTCTGTGTAAAATAGTTCCGGCTGTTACACCAAGAACTTCTGCAGCATATGTCACACTTTCATATACCAATTTATTAATAACCACTGGTTTATGACAATTCACATTACGTTTACCAGTATTAGCTAAACGTATCTTTTCTTTTGTTTCGTCTGAATGAGTTTTACCATAAAATGAATTATGCTCGCCAGTACGTTTTTTAGCAGATGCTGATATCTTCATAGATATTTCTTTTGCTTTTTCTTCACCAAAATATTCTAAATTAGTTTTTCCTTTGTTTGATGGAGCACGTCCTAAATTAGCCTCTCGCATTTTAGCTCTAGCTTCTGGTGAATGTGTTTTACCATACATTGGATTACTTGCTCCACTATTACCATATTTAGCAGATCTTTCTTCCGGTGACATATTAGCATACACAGCTTTAACAGAATCAGATATCTTTTTTCGTATTTCTTCTTTTCGAGGATTATATGACATTAAGTCGCCACCATGTTTAGCAAATTTACCTACATTATAAAGATTATCATAATCCTCATCTATTAGTTTTTGCTCTAGCATTGTAGCTTCTTCTTCGGATATATTATCCTTTACATATACTGTATGAAACATAACTCTACCATATTTATTATAGTCTTCTTGTAATGGTAAACAATGATGCCCATTTTTAGCTAATTCACTAAAATGGCGATTTATACGCTGTCTAACATCTACAGAATGCCCAACATATGCTTGGCCAGTTATTTCATTAATAATTTTGTATACAGTTGCCATATTCATCACCTCGAACTAAAAATAAAATCTTCGTAAATGATTATCGTATAAGTAAATTATACGACGTTCCACTTTTAGTAAGGTTGTTCGATGTATATTACTATACAAAGGCGCCCGTTAACGCTGGAGGAGTAAACAGTTTAATTTTCCATCTTGCACGTCCCATAGTGTCTCATATGCACATGGTTGTAGTGCCATATCTGGGAGATCTTCTATGTTCCAGAGGGTAACTATCATACGTCTACTATCTGGATCAGTCTTAATAGTATTTATAAGATTATCTAGTTGGTTATACTTGGCGATCTGATAACCATAAGCTTTACCAATAGTACCATCTTCTCTCATCCATTCATCCCATACATGACAACCCATCTCTTGTAACTTACGTACATCATTGGATTGCATTTGCCAGATCCATAATAGTTCTTTAAGAGCAGTCTTAGATGCTACAAACTTAGATGATAAGATAGGGAATTCTTCTTGTAAATCAAACTGCATGATTTGGTGTGGTAGCTTATATGTCGGAATACCTGTACGGTTATTGCTATATGTGCCGTGGTCTAGGATATTCTTTACAATATCAATATACTGCTTATCTGCGGTTCTCATTTATATACCTCCTGTGGAATTAAAAAAAATATATTTATATTAGGGTGTGAACTCTATATTAAATTACAATGTGGTGATATCGTAAAACTCTTTTTTTTTAGTTGTATACTATAATGGTAATACAATGGTTATATTATATATTAATTAAAAGAAAAGGAGATATTACCATGACAGTATTAATCGCAGTTAAAAACATGAACACAATGAGTTATGAAGAAATCCGTATGGGTTTCGAAAACGTAAAAGCAGGTGTTGCAGAGTTCTTTGCAGAAGAACATAGCGTATCCGAAATTCGTAATTTCCTTGAAGAAAAGTTCGAATTGGATATGCCATACTTTGTTGAGAACGATTGTGAATACTATGGATATGTCCGTGGTTATGCAAAGTGTTTGCTATCTTTAGTAAAAGACGGAGTATGCTGTAATAAAGCAGTATCCATCAGTCAAGCTACTTCGCTATATAGTGAAGTATATGACTACGTTGAGTTATTTGCTAAGATTGTGACTAAAGCCATGATCAAAGCATATAATCACAAATTTGAAACTGTAGCATAATACAATTAGGGGTGGTTTATCCACCCCTAATACTTAATTATTTTTTTTTGTAATCAGGATTTGAATTATATAATATAATTACGATACAGTGGCTATATTATATTTTAGAAAGGAGATTTAGTAATGCGACGAAAGTATAGTTTTGATAATTTCATGGATATACTTCCATTAATTATCACAATACTAATAGTAACTGTAGTATGGGCTTATATGGACCTAGAGTATGACAGACTATTTCATATGATAGCTTGTGTAACTGCTGGGTTTATAGTAAGTATAGTATTAGATAGGTAATTTATTTAAAAGAAGGGATGATTAAAAGAATGGAAACTTTATTTAATGGTATTAGATGGTTTGTAGAAGCAAACTATATGATTATTGGTATGCTAGTTATAGCTGCTATGATTGCTTATGTAGAGACTACGAAAGTTGGTGATAACGATGAGTAAGATTCAATACATTCTTCTTACATTATTATCTGGTGGGTCTGGTACATATATTATGCTACATAGCAGTCAAGACCCTTACTGGTTAAGTAGAACCATTATGTGTTTCACATTGGTCGTACTATTCTGCTTTGCTTGGTATCACAATAGATACGTTGATAATATTCGTCTTATACGTGTGACTGCTGATATGCTGGTAAACCATAGCAACGAAACACCAGAAACAGTTAAAGACAGAATCGAACAAGCGAAAACAGATGAAACCTTATCAGAAGCCAAACGTGCCGAAGTTATTAATGGTCTTGAACAAGTTTTGGAGTTGTTCAAACTATTCAATACTATGCCAACTATGGAAGAGCTTACTAAAAGAAGTAATAATAATTGGTATATGGTTATAATCTTAACATTAGTTCTACTTATTAACGTATCATGGTTAAATAATACGTTTGCTATGATTAGTACATTAATATTAATGGTAGCATACATTGTGCTCCAGGTTCGAAGTATTAAATTAGTAAGAGGTAAACCTGATGGAAAAGGAAAAACGTCTCTTTGGAAGTAAAATCTTCCTAGAAATTTTCTCTTCAGAGCTTATTACATTGATATGCTCTAATATATTAGTATCTATATTAGTGTATAAAGAAATATATGCATTGGCTTTTATTAATATAGTAATAGGCGGGTATATCATTTCTGTACAAAGCGGAGACATTTCTTCTAATAAGTTCATCATTAACCATTTAGAAGATGGGCTTGTTAAATTTAATGAGCTTACTGGTGGCAAGATTAAAACTAATCTTCTTAATAATACTAGTAAGCGTATCGCTATCGAAGAAGCTTTAAAGAATGCTGTCAATGGTAGTGGTGAAGTGTTTATAGTTGCTTTATTGGTTACTATAGTTGATCTTATAGTTTTAGTGTTTAAAGGGTTAGGGGCGTTCTAAAATGCTAACCATACTAATGTATATAATCTTACCAGTGTTAATGGCTTTTACTTTTATGCTAGCGTTATATAAAATACTCCATAAGAAATATGAGTATATATTTATTATGGTAATGCTAGCTGGGTTATTCCATTGGTGGATTACATACCACGGAGGTATTTAATTTTATACTGAGTATAGTCAATGACTATACTCAGTTTCTTTGTGTTTAATATAGTGAGAGGTGCATAATGAAACTTATAATGTGTCTTATAGCGTTCCATGCTATAATGACAGTTGGTGTTGATTGGGCTATAAACTATCAGCAAGACTTATATAGAATCATATTAGTATATATCCCAGGGATATTAGGCTCTATAGGGATAATACTATATATGAATATTAGGCTTAGACTGGACGAAATAGCTGATCATATAGATAAGAGCAAGAAAGCTAGAATAGACTATGCTATGGTTACTAAGACTTGTCATAACTATGGAAGAAAGCTTATGGTATTTCTAGTAGCAATATACATTCTATGGGTGATTGAGATGATTGTAGTTAATATTATAGGGATGGTATAAGATGGAAAGAATAGCACAAGAGATAATTAAGAGAACTGGTTACGTTATTGGTATAGTAGTCATACTACTGCTGATAGCGTTAAATGTAAAAACATTCCCGTCATTTAGGGAATGGTATGCATTTATATTTATGCCAGGTGCTATATTCTTAATTCTGATGACTTATAACTTTATAACCTACAGTATGTCTAAATACTCAATGAATGGTAATACTGAACAAGAGATATTACGTAATAGAGCTAAGTCTAAGCAGACTTGTATACGTTTCTCTCGTGGTATTACAGTATATGGTGTTGGTATAGTCTTATGGTATATGCTAGCATTCATAGGGTCTATTATAAGCAATCTGCCACAATTCTAAGACAAAAGATATCCCCATATAGGCATTGCCTATATGGGGTACTTTGTTTTTTATAGTAAAAGTTAATACTTATAGTTATATACTATAATTATGTATGGTAGATACAGCTAGTCTCAAGTAGCTGTATCTAAATATAACCATACACTTGTAGGACATTATCCTACATGTCGAAAGGAGGTGACTCCTATGACTAGAGAACGAGAATCTATTCTCGCTATCTGTGCTCAGATTCCTGAGCTAGAAGCTAGAAGATTAGCTTCTGAAAGCATCCCGGTTGGAACTGAGTCTGGTGAAAGATTACCAGATAAAGACACACCAATCGTCCACATGGTACCGCCATGGAGGATGCGTCTATACCACAAATACGGGGTATAGATAGATAAATACATGGGTAAAGATACTCTTCTTTACCCATGTATTATTTTTTATAAGTAAACTGTTTTATAGTTGCATACTATAATCGTGTATGGTAGATACAGCTAATACTACTAGCTGTATCTAAATATAACCATACACTTGTAGACTATAAGTCTACATGTCATAAGGAGGTGA